>Ga0209278_1000138_pt1 | contig 98563 bp, 97 predicted proteins | sample JI81BgreenDNA_FD_187504 | JGI IMG/M metagenome (GOLD analysis project Ga0209278, IMG submission 187504) | Wastewater effluent complex algal communities from Wisconsin, to seasonally profile nutrient transformation and Carbon sequestration -... | ecosystem: Engineered > WWTP > Effluent > Algae... | reverse complement strand
TTAAAAGAACCGTTTTCGTGCAAAAGTTTTCCCATACTGCGTCCGTACTCAATAATGTTGAGATCCTTGTCGAGGCGCAAATAAAATGGGAATAATTTTTTTAAGGTTTGCATTTACAGTAGGATTTGGGTAGGATTTTGGGAAAATGCATTTAGAAATGCAGTGAAAAAACACTCTTGTGGTATTCGTCTTCCATAGAGGTATCCATCAATTCTATTGTGGCCGGGGTTTCAAAAAATGTGCTTAGACCCTCCAAAATTCCGGATACAAAAGGATGTAACCCCGGGCGTTTCGAGAAATATTGCAATTCCAAAGTAGTATCCGACACCTCCAATACCTTAAACTCAGGGGGAGTGATTTCGGGATAATACAACATCACTCGGCTGTGAAAGTTGGGTAGATTCACCAAGAACTCGCGCAATCCTTTACCCGCCGAATGTAACAAGGCTGCATATTTTTCGGCCGCAATGGTGAGTACCCAGTACTTTCCAAATTCAAACAACAAGGTCTGAATGTCCATATCCAAGATCTTGGACGCATTGACCACCAAGGCATAGGTAACCGTATCCGAATAATTATGATTGTTATAAAACGTGGTATCAGCGCACTGTGAGGCGATACGAATTTCTTCCCAGGCTTCAGCACCAAAGCGCTGGGAGATTAAACCTTCGATGGCTTGATTAACTACTCCGTGCATAGCTTTTTCTTTTTCCTAAAATTAAGAAAAAAAAACTTACAAAAAATTAGAATTTTAATAAATTACGGTAATTTAACCTTGATTGATGATTTATTGAAATGAAAAATGTTAAAATACTTCTTGAAAAAGCACAGATTAGTCCTGAAAACTAACAAAGTAGCATTTTATAGTTTTTTCATTTCATGCGAGGGCCGATTGTTCCAATTTCGTTCCAATTGTTGCATGAACAACTGGTATTGCGATTCCGCATCTGCGTTTTGATCTACCACTTGCCGCCATTCTTTAAACTTTTCCTCCTTTTTTTGGAGGTAAAAATAATAGGCCATGCTTGAACCAATTTCACTTTTTAATCCTTTATCCTGTGTTTTTTCCAAACATTGCTGGTAGGTTTTTTCGGCCATCGTTACCATACCCGAATTTAAAAACGCAAAAGCCAATTCTTTGTAAAATAACGGTTGCGAAGCATCATTTTCGAGAGCTTTGGTCAATAGTGTAATGGTTAAATCATACCTGCGAATGCCGTTGTAACTGTAGGCTAGTTCCAGTTCAACTCCACTGTAGTGCGGATTTTTTTCATAAACTTTCTCCAATACCACTTGTGCCCGTTCAAATTCACGATCAGCATTGAGTGCTTTTCCTGTGAGGTAGTAGCGCTGAATTTCATCGGCTACATAATGGTAGGCAAAACCTTGAGGTTGGAGAGGCAATTGCAATTTTTGACGGTGTTCTTCGCCTAATCGGGCCATTTTAAAATTATATGCCCGTCCCAATCGAATTCGATTCAACTCTTGCGTATCAATACCGTCGGGAACAATTTCGGCGGAAGCGCCCAAATGAAAGCTCGAATGATAGTGGAACACAATGCCTTCTTGGGGTGAAACAAATACATAACCCGCAACAAATTGCCCTTGTTTTTTTAGCGAGGGAAAGGCCACCCATTCTTGAACAGCATCTCCGTAATGCACGTCAAACATTAGGTTGGATTCCGTTTGCCCAAACAAACTGAGTCCTGTAAACCAGAAAATTAAACTCCATTTGAACATTATCGAACTTTTAAAAGCGATTGATAATGGCTCCACTGTTGTAAAATTAAGTACAAGTTGGCCCCAAAAGCAAAGAACGCAATCGCTAAATTTTTGGGGTCTAAAAATAGGTGAACCAAAGCAATATTAAGACTAATTGGAAGTAAAATTAGAGGTGTGATTCGCGGAAAAATACCGGTGAGCAATGCCAAACCTGCGATTAATTCAATTCCTTTTACCAAGGGCAGTAGGTATTGAGAAGCCACCAAACCCTCCATAAAAACGGCCATTTTTCCTACGGGTTGTTCAGGATTACCTAGGTTAAAAAAATAGGCAATGGAGGCAAATACCATTAAACCACCCAAAAGAATGCGGATAACCGTTGTGGTTACTTTCATATTGCAAACGTTTTATGTACCAAAACTACAAAATAATATAAAACAAAAACCACCGGATCCCTCCGATGGTGTGGTTTTTTACTTCCGTGCCCAACGCCGATAGCCCATATATCCTAGTGTGCCTAGAACACCCAGCGGCCAAAAGAGTATGAGAAAAGAGAGTACCTGCTCCAGGGCCGACCATCCTGTTTTTGCATTTTCCCACAGTTGAAAACCCAAGGAGGGACGCAACCGTTCGGGGACATTAAAAAGCGCTTTTCGTTCGTTGAGCACCGCCGGTTCTTGATACAATGCCAAGGTGAGTGTGGCATAACTTACTTTATCGGTTAAAGCCAATTTTTCGATGAATTTACCATCGGCTTGGGCTTGCTTGTCGCTGCGTTCCTTTTCGGCCGCAATGATGGGATTTAAACGGCCTGTATTGCCATCGATTTTTTGCTCCAAACGTTCGGCACTTTTTTGATGCCGCTGCTGCTCAAGCGTTTGATTCAAAAGTTGTAAGGTCACGTCCTCAGCACCTAGTTTTCGGTAATCCAAGTACACAATTTCTTGGGCAATGTGTTGCAAAACCGCAGGTAATTCTTGTTCAGGAATGCGCAACGTGAGCGTGCTTTGGGTATGGTATTGCGTGGTGACCCAAACACTATCGGCGCTAACTTGCGTTTCCTCTTGGCGATCTACAACCGATTCCAAGTCGCTTTGTGTGACAAATCCTCCGGCGCGACTTACTGCTTGTTCAATGCGGTGGGTCGACTGCACTACATTATTTACTTTAACCCGCGCATCGCCGCTACGGACAAACTTTTTTTCGGAGGAGGCTAAAGGTTTGGCGACTTCACTAGTCATTCCCTTTGATGCTACAGCCACCGAATCGGCAGTTTTTAGGGCTGCGGTGTGTTCGGCTTCATTCTTTTGACACCCCATAAGGGTAATTGACATTCCTGCACTCAACAGGAACAACGCCTTTTTTTTCATACAATAAAATTTAAAGTGATACAATAAGTGATTACGTGTATTTTTATTGCATAAAGTGAGTTAGGAATAAGTGAATACTAAAAATTATAATACGGTTTCAATCGTTAGCTATAAAAATCGTGCCAAAGCCAACCCCCGTTTTTATACAACCTGAAAATGCATTACTTTTGACCGTATGCGAACCACCTTTCCTATAGCCATTGAAGCCACCCCATTGTGGAAAAAAAAGTTACTTCAGTATACGCAAGAAGCCCGCGAAGTAGTTTACCTCGAGTCCAATGCACAAACGCATTTGTACAGCGAGTTTGATTGGATTGTAGCGTGGGATGCTTTTACCGTTCGACAAACCGATACCCATCAAGCATTTGCCGAATTGCAAGCCTATCAGTCTCAAACCCGCGATTGGTTGTTTGGGTATTTGAGTTATGATTTAAAAAACGACACCGAAGACTTGCACTCCCAGCATTACGATGGTTTGGAGTTTCCCGATTTGTTTTTTTTTCAACCCAAAAAAATAATCTACTCCCTTCAAGGTCAAGTTTTTGGTGCGTATTTAAACGGATGGGTTGAGGAATGCGAAGCCGATCTTGCAGCCATTGCGGCACAGACGTTGACTCCTTCAACAGCGCCTTCGATTCCTTTACAGGCCCGTATCTCAGAACAAGCCTACTATGAGAAATTTAAGGAGCTGTTGCACTACATCCAGCAAGGGGTGATTTATGAGGTGAATTTTTGTATGGAATTTTTTCAAGAAGGCGTACAGCTTAATCCTCAGGAGGCTTTTTTTCAATTGAATGCGCGCTCCGAACCCCCGTTTGCCGTTTTTTTAAAGCAAGATGCGCGCTATTTACTTTCGGCGTCTCCCGAACGTTACTTACGAAAATCGGGCACCACTGTCATTTCGCAACCTATCAAAGGAACGGCGCGACGTGGACAAACGCCAGCAGAAGATGCGCAACTGAAAATCGATTTGCAACACAATGCGAAAGAGCGTTCAGAAAATATCATGATTGTCGATTTGGTCCGTAACGATTTGTCGCGAACCGCCGAAAAGGGCAGTGTCACCGTGGAAGCCTTGTGCGAAGTGTATACTTTTAAGCAAGTACATCAAATGATTTCTACCATTCGCAGCACTGTGGCCGAGGATTGTCCGCCCGTTTCACTTTTACAAACCACCTTTCCCATGGGGAGTATGACAGGAGCCCCCAAAATTGCAGCCATGCAAATCATTGAAAAAGTCGAAGCAACAAAGCGTGGAATTTACAGTGGGGCAGTGGGGTATTTTACTCCCGAGGGTAATTTTGACTTTAATGTGGTGATTCGCAGTATTGCCTACAATGCTCGAAGCGGTTATGTTTCTGTTTCTGTGGGGAGTGCGGTGACCGCCCAAGCCAATGCCAAGGATGAATATGCCGAATGTTTGTTGAAAGCAAAAGCAATGCAAGATGTATTAGGCGGCAAATAAATCCGTATCTTTGGGTATGTTAAACGCGTTTCAACACCATATCAACCAAAATTTTCCATTTTTACAACACCATCGTTGTCTTCTTGCCGTGAGTGGTGGTATCGATAGCATGGTATTGGTTGCCTTGTGCCGCCAGTTGGATTGGACTGTGGGAGTAGCCCATTGTAACTTTGGGTTACGCGGTGCAGAAAGCGATGAGGATGAGATTTTTGTACGCGAATATTGCCGAGAAAACCGCATTCCCTTTTTTGTCAACCGTTTTAACACGGCTGTTTTTGCCGAAGAAAAAGGCTTATCCATACAGATGACCGCTCGCCAGTTGCGCTACGATTGGTTTGAAACCTTACGAGTGCGGGAAGGATATGATTATGTGTTGACCGCCCACCAAGCCGATGATGTGTTGGAAACATTTTTGATTAATCTCACACGGGGTACGGGATGGGATGGACTTACTGGAATTCCCGCGCAAAACGGAACCATTGTACGTCCGCTTTTGCCTTTTTCGCGAACTATTATCGAAAATTATGCGGCCGAGTACCTTATTTCATGGCGTGAAGATTCGAGCAATGGAAATTCCTACTACCAGCGAAACGCCCTTCGGCATGAAGTGGTCCCTGTTTTAAAAAGCATGAATCCGGCTTTGTTGGAAAACTTTCAAAAAACCTTGTCGTACCTTCAAGAAACGAAAACCTTGGCCGATTGGGCTGTAGCTCACTTTTTGGAACAGCATCTTTCCCAACACGGCAACGAGTTTCATTTGGCTATTCACCCACTCAACAGTGTGCCTTCTTCAAGAGCCTTGTTATATTATTGGCTTCGAAATTATGGATTTACGGCCTGGGAGGATATTTATCAATTGCCTTATGCCGAAACAGGGAAGCAGGTATTGGCCCCTGATTTTATACTATTCAAAAACCGAACCCACTTGGTTTTGGCGGCGCGGCATGAACCACGGTTAGCGGTGTATACGATTGATCGAACCCAGTTGCATCTTAATTTTCCCCTAAAATTGACGTTTTGTAATGTAAGTGACATTCAAAATGTATCGTCTTCAACTATATTTGTGGACGCTGATTTGCTGGAGTATCCGTTAACGCTTCGCAAATGGCAAGAAGGAGACCTTTTTCATCCCTTTGGATTGCAAGGCACCAAAAAGCTGAGTAAGTTTTTTAAGGATGAAAAGTTCAGCCTGACCGATAAAGAACGGCAGTGGTTGTTGTGCTCTGGAAACAAAATAGTGTGGGTGATTGGCCAACGGGCTGACGACCGCTTTAAAGTAACGAAACAAACACAAACAATACTAAAAATTACCTTTTCCGAATGAAAAATTTTTGCTTAGCGATGCTTGCACTTCTGACTAGCTTCACTGCTTTGGGTCAGATCAAAACCCCTGTTAAATGGACCTCCAAAACCGAAAAACTTTCTGAGACCGAATTTAATTTAATTGCTATCGGAACGATAGAAGAGGGGTGGCATGTATATTCTCAATTTACACCCGAGGGAGGTTCATTGCCCATGGTGCTTACCTTCAAAAACGCCAAAGGCAATTATGAATTAATTGGAAAAGCCAAAGAAAGTCCGTACAAAAAAGTATATAGCGATATTTTTGAGGTCGATGAATACTTGTTCGAACACAAAGTAGTGGTGACCCAAAAGGTAAAAGTGACCAATCCGAAGTTGAAAACAATACAACTTAATCTCGACTATCAGGTCTGTAAAGAGCAGTGTATTAATGATAATAAGCTTTTTACCTTTGAAATACCAGAAATTAAAGCTGCGGCTATGCCTACTTCAACTTCTCCCGAAGATACATTAGTTAAGGCTAATGATACCGCCAAAGCAGCCTCCAAGGCCCCCGTTGAAAAAGCCATAGCCACAGTTAAATCGGCGAAAGGCGCCATCGAAGATAAAAGTATTTGGTCGATCTTCTTTTTATCTTTTTTAGGCGGATTTGCAGCCTTGCTAACCCCTTGTGTATTTCCAATGATTCCAATGACCGTGAGTTTTTTTACCAAGCAGAGCAAGAATAAAGCCCAAGGGAAAAAGAACGCGATCATTTATGGCGTTTCCATTATTTTGATTTACATCCTACTTGGTTCTCTAGTTACCGCTATTTTTGGTGCAGATGCGCTTAATGCTTTGTCCACGAATGTATGGTTTAACCTTATATTTTTTGCTTTATTACTCTTCTTTGCGGCTTCATTTCTGGGCGCTTTTGAGATTGTATTGCCTAATTCGTGGGCCAATAAAGTAGACCGTCAAGCGGATCGTGGGGGATTGATTGGAATTTTATTCATGGCTCTCGCTTTGGCTATTGTTTCGTTTTCGTGTACGGGTCCCATTGTAGGTACCTTACTTGTGCAAGCAGCCTCCAAAGGCGGTTTAGCCCCACTTATTGGGATGTTGGGTTTCTCTTCAGCGTTGGCTTTACCGTTTATGTTATTTGCTCTATTTCCTGGATGGATGAATTCATTGCCTAAATCTGGTGGCTGGTTGAATACAGTGAAAGTATCCCTTGGATTTCTGGAATTGGCTTTGGCATTTAAATTCTTATCCAATGCCGATTTGGTCTTGCAAAAACATTATTTTGAACGCGAATTATTTTTAGCGGTTTGGATTATTATTTTTGGAGCTTGGGCGGTGTATTTGTTTGGAAAACTCACCTTACCCCACGATAGTCCTGTCACCCATTTATCGGTGGGACGACTTTTTATGGCTCTGCTGGTTTCTATTTTCACCTTGTATTTAATCCCAGGATTGTGGGGCGCTCCTTTAAAACTCATCTCAGGTTTTCCACCTCCAATGCACTATAGTGAAAGTCCAAATGGATTGGGAGGTGGTGGACATACAGCGACAGGTACTTTGCCTGCGGGTGCACATCTAGGCCCTCACGGAATTATCGCTTTTGATGATTACGAAACAGGATTGGCATATGCTAAAAAAGTAAACAAACCTGTGCTTGTTGATTTTACGGGTGATGCTTGTGTAAACTGTCGTAAAATGGAAGATTTTGTATGGTCCTCTGATAAAATTTTACCTACATTAAAAGAAAAAGTGGTCCTTATATCATTAATTTGTGACCGAAAAATTGAATTGCCAAAAGCACAACAATACATCTCAAAAACTACGGGAAAAGAGATAATAACAATTGGTAACAAATGGAGTGATTTTCAGATTACACGTTACCAAAACAATGCACAACCCTTGTACGTTATTCAATCACCCGAGGGCAAAGATCTCAGTGCTCCCGTAGGGTACACCCCCGATATTCAAGAGTATCAAAAGTGGTTGGAAGACGGTATTAAAAACTTCAAATAAAACGAAAATCCCAAGTGCTTCTTGGGATTTTTTTTTAATCTTCTTCTTCCAATTCAAAGATTTCTTCTACCGGTTGTTCAAAAAAACGACTCAATTTCAGCGCCAACACCGTTGAGGGAACGTATTTACCTTTTTCCATCGCGTTAATCGTCTGCCGACTGACTTCAATTTGTTTCGCCAATTCTTCTTGTGAAATGTTTTTGATGGCCCGTAAGATTTTTAATTTATTCTTCATGATCAGCCGATTTAGATACGCAATAGATACGGTAATGAAAACGCAAGATAAAAAAGAATAACAAGGTAAATAAATTATGAATCAGCACATTCATGTACGCAACTCCAAAAACAAAAAGCGTCGTAAACAAAATGATTCCGTAGTTGAGGTAAGTTGCCCAAACCAAACTCTCATAGCGTAGGCTGGCAATCATTTCATCCTCATTTTTCATTTTTGAAAATCCCACCAAAAGTCCACCCCCAATAACCATTACCGTCAAAAGTTCGTCTGCTATCCCATTTTCCACCCATTCAAACCAACCCGAGGTTCCCAGAAAAGGATCACTATACAACGCCCAAACTTGGGTTTGTAACAATTCATCGATGCTAAGGTTCAAAAACGAACCAATAAGCACCAAAATAATCCCAGGAATGAAAAGCAACCATCCCACAATTTTCCATGAATTTGGAAATAAAAAATTTGTTTTCATCGTAAAATAATTAAAAAGAACAGTTCAAATGTAAAGTATATTTTACATATAGACAAATAAAATTTACAAAAAGTTAATTTTATTTTACTTTATGACTTCTGAGGAATTGATTTTGCTACCAAATCAGCAGTTGCTGTTTTTTTTCTAGAAAAAATAAGTACCTTCGTAGCTCAAGTATTAGCCTAATTTAAATTACATGCCATGTTAGTAAAAGTTTTTGGTAGCGCCGTCTTTGGCGTAGAAGCCACCACCATCACTGTAGAAGTTAACGTTGACAAAGGAATCGGGTACCATTTGGTGGGTCTCCCCGACAATGCCATCAAAGAGAGCAGTTACCGCATTGCGGCCGCCTTGAAAAATAACGGATACGAATTGCCCGGTAAAAAAATCACCATCAATATGGCTCCTGCTGATTTGCGCAAAGAGGGTTCGGCTTACGACCTGACGTTGGCTTTGGGAATTTTGGTAGCCAGTGGCCAATTGCAAACCGATTTTTTGGATCAATACATCATTATGGGCGAATTGTCGCTCGACGGTGGCTTGCAACCCATACGTGGGGCTCTTCCCATTGCCATTAAAGCACGAGAGGAAGGTTTTAAAGGAATTCTTTTGCCGCAACAAAACGCCCAAGAAGCGGCCATAGTCGATGATTTGGAAGTTTATGGCATTGAAAATGTCTTACAAGTCATTGATTTTTTTTCGGGAACATCCACGCTCGAACCCGTTACGGTCAATACGCGGGATACATTTTTTCAAGCCATAGAATTTCCTGAATTTGATTTTGCCGATGTCAAAGGACAAGAATCCATCAAACGGTGTATGGAAATTGCCGCTGCTGGTGGGCATAATATTATTCTCATCGGTCCCCCGGGTGCGGGGAAAACAATGTTGGCCAAACGTTTGCCAAGTATTTTACCTCCAATGACCCTTCGCGAAGCGCTAGAAACCACCAAAATTCATAGTGTGGCGGGGAAAATCAAAGAGGTGGGACTCATCAGCCAACGCCCCTTTCGGAATCCGCATCACACCGCCTCGAGCGTATCCTTGGTAGGAGGAGGGAGCTACCCGCAACCGGGGGAAATTTCTTTGGCGCACAATGGGGTTCTTTTTTTGGATGAATTGCCCGAGTTCAAACGGGAAGTGCTCGAAGTAATGCGGCAACCGCTCGAGGATCGGGAAGTTACCATTTCACGGGCGAAGTTCACCATCACGTATCCGTCCTCTTTCATGTTGGTGGCGAGCATGAATCCGAGTCCTGGGGGATTTTTTAACGATCCCGATGCGCCCATAACGACCTCACCCGCCGAAATGCAGCGCTATTTGAGTAAAATCTCGGGGCCTTTACTCGACCGTATTGACATTCATATTGAAGTTACCCCAGTGCCGTTTGACAAGTTGGCCGATACCCGCCGCGCAGAGAGCAGTACGGTGATTCGTCAGCGGGTTATGGCGGCACGGGATATACAAACCCAACGTTTTGCCGAATATCCCAATATTCATTACAATGCACAAATGAGCACGCAATTAATTCGAACCTATTGTGAATTGGATGCATCCTCCTTAACTTTGCTCAAAAGCGCGATGGAACGACTCAATTTGTCGGCCCGTGCCTATGATCGAATTTTAAAAGTAGCCCGAACCATTGCCGATTTGGAGGCCCATCCCAAGGTAGAAGCAGCGCACATTGCCGAAGCCATTCAATACCGCAGTTTGGATCGCGACGGATGGTTAGGGTAAACCCTATGACTATGAAATCTTTGTTTTTTTTTATCGGGTTGACCATGATGTCATTGAAAGCCCAAGAAGTACCCCAAGTAGTATCAGGAACGATAGAACGTTTGGCCGATTTTCCCTCCCAATATGTAACCGCCCGCCATGTCGATGTGTGGTTGCCTGAAGGCTATACAGAAGCTAAAAAGTATAGTGTACTCTACATGCACGACGGGCAAATGTTATACGATCCCAACACCACTTGGAACAAGCAGGCTTGGGAGGTCGATAACCTATTGAGCGAACTTTCCCTAACCGGAAAAATTCAGGATTGTATTGTCGTTGGGGTGTGGAATGGGGGCGTAACGCGTCATGTGGATTATTTTCCGCAAAAACCCTTTGAGCAGTTGACAGCGCGGCAACAAGATTCGCTTTATCAAGTCAATCGTCCCAATGGGAATTCGGTTTTTCAAAACCATCGCGTGCAATCGGATAAGTATTTGAAGTTTTTGGTGAAAGAACTCAAACCCTATATCGATCGCCATTATGCGGTTTATACCGATGCGGCCCATACGTTTATTGCGGGCAGTAGTATGGGCGGGTTGATATCGATGTATGCGCTCTGTGAGTATCCCAAGGTATTCGGGGGTGCTGCCTGTTTATCGACGCACTGGCCCGGTGTTTTTTCGATGGAAAACAATCCAATTCCAGCCCAATTTATTGCGTATTTGCAAAAGCATTTACCCAAGGCCAATTCCCGAAAAATCTATTTTGATTTCGGGACCGCTACTTTAGATGCGCTCTACGAACCCGTTCAACGACAAGTCGATGCAGTGATGCGTGCTAAAGGTTGGAACGAATCGCATTGGATAACCCGAAAGTTTGAAGGCGAAGACCATAGCGAATTGGCTTGGCAAAAACGATTGGCAATCCCTGTGCAATTTTTATTGGGCCGTTAACGGAATTTGTAATACCGCGCTCCAACCAAAACAGGGTTCTCCTTTTCGATGCGATCCAGTACAAAACCTTGTGGGGTACCCACCGGTTGATCCATTTCCTTTTTGTGTAATTTTTCGTAGGTGTGAAAATCAATGGCTTTGCGTTGGTCTAGGGTTTCAAACAAACGTACCGCTTGAATCGCCTCCCGCCAACCGGGTTGTATTTGTCCTTCAAAAACTTTGGCTTTAGAGCCGCTACCGTAGGCAATGAACCCAACCTTTTGCCCTTCAAGTTCCTCGGTTTGTGTCGCTGCCTGACTCAACCCTGAGAGCATTCCAAGGAAGATAGACCCCGTGTAGAGATTCCCCATCACCCCTGAGGCTTTTTCACTCGGTGCAATTTTTTGAGCGACCAAAGAGCGATACGCTTCACTTTTGGCAATTGCTTTCAAATCCTCAGCGCCCGTTACTTCAGGATGTTTCTCTTGGGCATAAATACTGCTAAACGTGCGACGGGCTTGGAAGCAATAGGGCAAATGCATAAACAATTGCGCCCAACCTTCAAAGTGAATTCCTTCTTGGGGGCGTAATTCCTTAAAATGGTGATAGGCTTCGGTGATCCGGTTGATGTAACAGGTATTGGAATATTGGCCATCGAAAACAGGTTGTTCTTTGTATAGGGTCACCTCATTTTCCAAAACCCCCATCCATTCGGGATTGTCATTTGCACCTGTAATTAAGGCTTTTGACACCGTTTGACGTGGTTTGAAAAAATCAAATACCCCTTCGGTAGCAATGCCGGTTACATTATCTAGCGCTACAATACGCGGATGAGCGCTAATTAACAGGGCTAGGGCTCCAGCGCCTTGGGTATATTCACCCGAGGAACTTAAATCGTATTTGGCAATATCGGTAGTGACGACTATGGCTTTTTGTGTAGGGTGGAGCCGCACATAGTCGATACAACTTTGTAAAGCATCGACACCGCCAATGCAAGCGAATGTGTGATCTACGGTGTCACAATGTTTGAAAGCTCGTGTTCCATAACGGGATTCAAGCAACGAAATGATGTACGAGCCAATGGGTTTTGAACTGTCAACACCACTTTCGCTACCCACGTAAATTCGGGCAATCGACTCGGGAGACAATTGCGTTTGTTCCAACAAACGATGCACTGCATTGGCCGCAAAGGTGACCACATCTTGCGAAACATCGGGAATAGCCATTTGAAGTAGTCCCAATCCTTGCGTGAGCTTATCGGCTTCGATGTGGCGATGTTGTGCCAATTCGGGTATGGGAAGGTAGAGTTGAGGGAAATCAAACGCGATGAAATCAATACCAATATGCATAGCTTTTTTTGGGTAAAATTACAGCGCTAAAAGTAAAATTGTCCATAGGATTTCCTAAAAATGAGGCTGATTTTATCGAATTATGACATCGTTAAAATTGCCATTTTAAAAATGGGAGAATGATAAAAATGAGGGTGATTTTTTAGTTATTTAAAAGTGCTGCAAAGGTGTCACCTTTTTGCATGTCGCCCGATTGAAATCCTTTTTGAAACCAGTACAATCGTTGCTCTGAGGTTCCATGGGTAAATGAATCAGGATTCACGTGGCCTTGAACCCGTTTTTGAATAGCATCATCACCCACAGCTTGTGCTGCACTTAAGGCTTCCTCCAAATCACCCGCTTCTAGGTATTTTTGATTGTAATGAGCCCAAATACCCGCATAAAAATCGGCTTGTAATTCCAAAGCAACAGAGAGTTTATTGGCTTCAACCTCTGACATGTTTGCTTGTTTACGTCTCACGTTAGCTGAAGTGCCAAGGAGTGTTTGAATGTGATGTCCCACTTCATGGGCAACGATGTATGCCATGGCAAAATCTCCGCCTCGGGCACCAAAACGCTTTTCGAGTTCTTGCATGAATGTGAGATCAAAGTATATTTTGTGATCGGCAGGACAATAAAACGGGCCAGTGGCGGCGGTAGCGGCTCCACATCCTGATTGTACGGCATCAGAAAAAAGGACAAGTTTGGGTTCGCGGTAAGAAAGTCCACTTTCGGCAAAAACGGTAGTCCATGTATCTTCAGTGTATGCCAAAACGGTTTTAGCAAAGTCACCAATAGCTTGTTCTTCTGGAGTTAAATTGCGTTGCGTGGATCCAGTCTCGGTTTGTGATTGGGGTAATTGTTGTTCAAGCGTATCCAATAAAGGAGCACTTTCGGGAAAAAAGGATTTGATCAGTAACAAGACCAAAGCAAGTCCGCCACCCAATGCAACTTTTGTACCCCCACCCATTCCGCGACGGTCCTCTACGTTATCGCTCTTGCGATTGCCAATCCATTTCATACTTTATTTTTTTAACCATTTGTGCAAAAGTTGTTCCAATACCTCTTTTACGATAGGTTTGGACGTGTAATCATCCATGCCCATTTCGAGGCATTTTTCTTTTTCACCTACAACGGTCCCAGCCGTCAAAGCAATGATGGGTATATGTTTCCCTTTGTCCGTTTTTCGAATTTCTTGGGTGGCTTCATAGCCGTTTTTTACGGGCATTTGCACATCCATAAGGATAATATCGGGATGTAAAACATTATATTTTTCTACTCCTTCTTGACCGTTGCTGGCTTCATAAAGTGTACCGTTCGGAATGATTTGTTTGACCAATGTTTTGGCCAACAACATATTAATTTTGTTGTCCTCCACAATGAGTATCTTAAAATTCTCGTGACCGAAATCACCCATTACCTCTTTTTCAACATTGACTTCAATACTTTCGATGCTATCGATCACTTTATGGTTGGTGGCTTTGAGAATCACATCAAAATAGAACTCCGAACCTTTGCCTACCTCGCTTTTCAGTTTTAATTGGCTTTGCATCAAGGCCAAAAGCTGATTCGAAATGGTGAGTCCTAAGCCTGTGCCTCCAAATTTTCGGGTGGTTGAATTGTCGCCTTGTGAAAACGCTTCAAAAATTTGCTCTTGAAACTCTTTACTGATTCCAATTCCCGTATCGGTGACGCTAAATCGCAATCGACTTTGTGATTCTCCAATCAGCTCTAGATTGGTTATCGTCAATTTGACCGAACCTTTTTCGGTGAATTTCACAGCATTACCCAAAAGATTGATTAGAATTTGCTTAAGGCGAACGCTATCGGTCCAAATGTATTGAGGGACCTCTTTTTTTACCACCAAATCAAATTGTAGGTTCTTGCGATTGGTATCGTATTTTACCAATTCTACCACCTGATTAAGCAGTTCTTTGAGGTCATAACGACGTACATCTAACTCCAATTTCCCCGATTCAATTTTGGAGAAATCCAAGATGTCGTTGATAATATCCATGAGCGATAAAGCCGATTCGTTAATCGTATTCATATAGCTCCGTTGAATCGCCTCGAGATTGGTGTTTTTAAGTAAATCGGTAAAACCAATAATGCCGTTTAAGGGGGTGCGAATTTCGTGACTCATATTAGCCAAAAATTCCGATTTCGCCCGGTTGGCGGCTTCGGCATATTCTTTGGCTTTGATGGCCTCTTCGGCTTCTTTCTGTCGCGTAATATCAATTAAAATTCCTTCGATATACTTTTCACCGTAGTCGTTTTGAATGACGCCTCCAAATTCTTCAACCCATTTGTAATTGCCTTCATGATCTAAAATCCGGTAGGTGTGGTGTATTTTATGCAAGTCGGTAAAGGCTTTTTCATAGGCTTTCATGACACGCTGACGATCATCAGGATGAATTAACCCCCCAAATCCAATTTTATGATTGGTTAACTGCTGTTTGGTGAGTCCGGTTAATTTTTCAATTTCATCATTCAAATACAGATAGCTGTATTCTTCATCCGAATGACAAAGGTATACAGTTCCGGGGATATTGTTGGCCAACAATCGAAAACGTTCTTCATTTTCGCGTATAATTCCTTCATTAACATTGCGTTCCAAGGTTGAGGATACGATTCGGGAGAGGGTTTCCAAAATGGTTACTTCTTCTTCCAACCATTCCCGTTCGGTTTGCGTATCATCCAAAACGATAAACCCATCCAAATCATTATTGATGAAAATAGGTAGGAATAAAATGGATTTGCAACCTATTTGTGTTAGAAAATTCCGAATACTGTCCGATTGAATATCTTTAATTTTTGAGTGGTAGCAGTTGGAAGTATGCAAGTGATCAAGAATATTACGAAAAGCATCATATTTTAAATTCTGTAGGGAAGGATTTACAGCAGTTAACGAATCTACATCACGTTTCCAACGACTTTTTTGACTGAAAGTTATTTTCTCATCGTCAAATTCAAAAAACGAGATACGATCTACTTGGATTACTTTACCGAGTGAAAAGAGTAATTCATTAATGATTTCATACTTGTTTTTGATGGTTATAAATCGTGTGGTAAAATTGGTAATTTCGGTAAGAATCTTGTTTTTGTATTCCAACTTTGCTTCCGCTTCCAAGCGTTGGTGCGTTTCGATGGCAGCTGCTAAAAAGTCACTAATCGATCGCGCAAAAACAATATCTTCAGCATCCCATTCCTTTTTCTTGGTATCCGATTCCAAACACAAAACACCATGCAGTTTTCCATTGATGTAAATAGGAGTATCCAACATCGATTGGGTGTTGTAATCTTGAACATAGGAAGCTACAAACTCTTGTGTAAGCGGGTTTTCATGGACATCATCGGCAACAATTTGCGATTCATTTTCAATAGCTTCAAAATATTTTGGAAACTCTTTTTTTGGCACAATCAATCCCGATTCGTACTCGTTTTTATTTTTAATATAGGCCTTTTCACAAATGATTTGATCCGTTTGATACAACCAAAAACCTACGCGATTGATGTCAATTTTTTTAGCAATAATGCGTAAAACTACTTCTAAAAAATGCCCGAAATTATCGCCATCGGGTTGATTTTTTAACGTCAAATCTTTGATGGCGTCGTTGTACCGTTTGATTTTTTTCTCTCGGCGAATGTTTTCAATCTCCATCTGACGTTGCATCGAAATGTCACGCGCAATAACCGTATACCCAATCACATTCCCAGCCTCATTGCGTTTGAAGGTAACGTTTTGAGAGAGCCATATAGTTTCGCCTTTGCGGGTAATCACAGGAACCACTAAAGTAGGAAAGGCATTGTTTTTAAGGCCTTTGAGCGAATAAAAATCTTGAATGCGTTTGCGATGGTCTTTGTGGACTAAGTCCAAGAAAGATTTTTGATAAAATTCCTCTTGACTGTATCCCGTTAACGCCACACCATGCTTGTTGATAAAGGTAAAATACCCCAAATGATTAATTTCATAAATCAAATCATTCGCGTTTTCAATGAGATTTTCATACTGGTTTTGAATGTTGAGCTGCTCGGTGACATCTTGGCCCATGCCAATAATTAAATCATCGGAAAACTTTTTATCTTTCCATTGAATGTACCGGTAATCGCCATTTTTTGCTTTCAGTTTTCGAACGTGCAAACGGCCATCGATATAGTTGTCGTGATAAGCTTCACCAATAAATTCGGGATCTTCGGTCAATTCCCAAAAGCGCAAACCTAAAACCTCTTCGGGTTCGTATCCTAAAAATTCACGTACTTGTTCGCTACAATATGACAAGGCTCCCTTGCGATTGGTGGCAATGGTAAGGAAGTTGCCCTTGTTTAAAATTTCATTCGCAAATAAAAACTTATTTCGCGTATTGACGGTCGCTAAATGGATCGAGGCATGTACGGCAATAATTAGCAAACAACAGGCAATAAGAATGATGACGTCCTTACCGGGGATAATATTTTGTAAAAACACACTGATCAAAAACAATGAGAAAAGGGTCACAAATGTCCAATACTGCACCAAATTTTTGAAAACATAATAGCTCAAAAAGAAGTTCAAGAGTAAAGAACAAAACAGCATTAACTCGTAATTGACAAACATTAAGGTGACCAAATTGCCAATAAAATCAACGATGTACACCGTAATGAAAAGAGGGACAAAAATTCGTTTTAACCAAGTGGTCCGCGTATTGATCCAGTAAATTGCCAAAAGCACCAAACCCACGGTGGTTTTTACCACAAGTAAACTCTGACTTCGAACGGAAAATAGTTCCAAAATAAGCTCTATCAAGGGTAATGAAATCCCTAAAATGAGCAACATCATGTTGTAAATTTCTTCTTTAGGAGCAAATTCAGAATAGTTGTGGATAAAACTGTTCTTTTTTTGTTTGTGTTGAAATATAGCAAAGGTCATATATACCACCAAAAACAAAACCGCCAAAACCACAAACCATTTTTCCAAATGATAAGGTTTGACAAAATTAATTTTATGCGCCGTTTGCAACGGGGATTGAAGTGCGAACAGATATTGGGTCAATAGCATAAAAGTGTGCAGTGACATTAGGGTTTAGGCTTTTACAAGGTACAAAAAAATCAGAGAAAGCGCAGGATTTTTTTAACAATTTTTAGCTTCCCTTTGTAGGGCGCAAATCGAACAGGAACTTCTCCCCAAAAGGGCTTATGGGTCACCGCTTTTCGGTGGCTAAAGGTTTCAAATCCCCAACGGCCATGATAACTCCCCATACCACTATGTCCTACCCCTCCAAAAGGCATGCGTTTGTTGTTGAAATGCAACACCGTATCGTTGATGCATCCGCCACCAAAACAAAACGTTTCGATTTGCTTTCGCGCCCAAGCAGTAGAATTTGAGAATACATACAAGGCCAAAGGCTTTTCATAGTGTCCGATTTTTTGCTGTAGTTCTTCCTCGGTAGTATAGGCGATCAAAGGAAGTAAGGGGCCAAAAATTTCTTCTTGCATCAATGCACTATTAGCACTAGGATCTAGTAAAAGGGTAGGGGCGATGTAGCGTTCCTCGGCATCGTAGGTTCCTCCAAAAGTCACTGTAGCTTCCGAGAGCATGGCTACCAACCGTTGCCAGTGTTTAGCGCTAATGATCCGCGCATAATCAGGAGATTGTTGCGGATTTTCACCATAGGCATCTTTAATTGCTTGCTGCAAGGCTTTTTGCAAGGGCTCAATGATGCGTGCATCGGCCAAAACATAATCGGGCGCAATACACGTTTGCCCCGCATTGATAAATTTGCCCCACACAATGCGACGTGCCGCGCCTTTTAAATCCGCGTCTGCCGCCACGATGCAAGGACTTTTTCCACCCAATTCCAAGGTTACAGGAGTAAGGTGTTGTGCGGCTGCAGCGGCTACAATTTTCCCCACCGCCACACTTCCAGTAAAAAAGATATAATCCCATCGTTGCGCCAAAAGGCGTTGGGCTACGGTGGCATCGCCTTCTTCAACCCGAACCTCATCAGGACGGAACACCGAGGATAAAATCGTTTGCATACAAGCCGAAGTATGCGGGGTAAGTTCTGAGGGTTTCAGCACTACACGATTGCCCGCTGCTATAGCGGCTACCAAAGGCGATAAGGCCAGTTGAAAAGGATAATTCCAAGGCGCAATGATTAACACCTCGCCATAAGGTTGTCGGTATATTCGGTCGGTATTGGGAAACGTGAGTAGGGACGGCCAAACCCACTGCGGTTTTGCCCATCGGTTCAAATGCTTTATCGTGTAGGTGATATCGGCAATTACATATTGGGTTTCGGTAACTACGGTTTCAAAGGCCGGTTTCCGAAAATCGCGATACAAAGCCTCAACAAGCGCTTCTTCATGAGCGATTACTGCGGCACGGAGGGCTTTTAACTTCTCTTTGCGATAGCGAATGTCGGTGGCTAACTTCATGCTTAAAAAATTCCAATACGCCATCCCATATAAAAGTCGGCTTGCTTGGCATTGGTCATCAACGCGGTAATGCCCGAACTCGAACCCACAAAGAACCCTCCTGCACGGAATGCCAAGCCCGTGTTGAAGCCTGAAATTTCATTTTGGGTGAAGGGAACAAAAATTTCGAAGAAGCCCAAATCAACATGAGGCGTAACGATGAATGTATTTTGTGCTGCAATTTGGTCGTTGACCGCAACATTATTTAAACGTTGTAAAAGATACGCGGAAACAAACAATTTCGGTATGACTTTGATATCTCCATACAATGCGAGCGTCGTGGGGAGTTGCACCCGAAAATCACGTGTGCCATTGGTTCGCGTCAAATAACCGCTGTTCAGTAAAATCGTTTCGATTTCGCGCAAACTTTCTACATTTTCGAATTGATTTAAATTCAAACTTTGTGTCCCTTGTATCGAAAGGGTGTAATTGGTCGATTGATTGTTGTTCTCATTAAACGTCATCGCGCCTAGGTTGCGGAGGGCCAATCCCAAGTTGAGTTTGTATCTATTTTGATTTTTCTTCGGATTTTCAGGCGGTGTATCACGCCATTGGTAGTTGATCCCAATATCGGCCCCCACACCATTCAATCCGCCGAAAGCCGACTCGCGGTAATTGTCAAACTGGGTAAAACTGTTGGCCAAGGTACCCGAATAGGCTATGTTTACCGAAGCTTGCGTATTGGTCAAAAGCGCAATGCCTCCTACCCGCGAAATGGTACCTGTAAACCGATCCATGCCCAAGTTGGCATACGACCCCGGGAACAAAAGTTTTCCAGTGATCCCCACATTGAGTTTGTGCTTGGCTTTGTTCACCAAACTAAAAGCAGCAGTGGCCCCAAGTTCGCCCCATGTTGTCCCGTTTACCCGTTGGTTGTAATTGTTCGAAACCGTAGCCGAGCCTCCAAGTAAGGCATTGATGCCTGCATTGACAAAGGCATCGCCCAAGCGAGGATCAACGTCAATGATATCCAAATTGCCATGAAGGGTACTGCTGATACCCAAGGTCCAACGTTTAAATTTCACACTCATGCCCAACCCCATTGCTTGCACATTGGCGCTAAGGTTTACCGGATCGGTTCCGCGAAAAAGGATGTTTTCTAGGTTGTCATTATTGATAATATCATCTACACCCAACTTGTTGTTGCTCACCCGAGCGTTAAATCCAATGAGGTGAATATCAAATTTATTGGATTGGTTGTGAAGTTCAGCGGGGTTAAACTGTGCATTAAGCACACCCACACGATTGGACAAACCAATGCCGGTGTATTGTTCTTGTGCCGTACAGGTGAGTCCAGCGAAGACCATAAGGGGAAGCAGATATTTTTTCATAAGTAGGGGATTTGGGTTAAAGGTACTTATTTTTTTAACAAACGAAAAGAAGGGAGTTTTAGCATACTAAATTCCACAAAACCTCGTCGGGAGGAGGCGCTATTATCGTTAGTGGTTCTTTGGAAACGGGGTGAATGAACTGCAATTGACGGGCATGCAAGTGGATTCCTCCATCGGGATTGCTGCGCGGAAAACCGTATTTTAAATCGCCTTTGATAGGGCAACCGATAGCCGCCAATTGGGCTCGTATTTGATGGTGTCGACCGGTGTGTAGGGCAATTTCCAATACCGTATACCGGTCCAAGACACGTAGGGTAGTGTAGGATAACTGCGCCAATTTACTGTCGGGAACTGCTTTTAAATAAGCTTTTGAGGTGTTGTTCTGCGGATTTCGCTTGAGGTAATGTTCCAAGGTAGCTTCAGGAAGTGATGGCGGTTGCTGCACGATGGCCCAGTACGTTTTTTGCGTTTCCCGCTGGCTGAACAAAGCATTCATCCGCTCCAAGGCTTTGGAGGTTCGCGCAAAAACAACCAAACCTGTGGTGGGCCGATCCAACCGATGTACGACGCCCAAAAAAACATCCCCGGGTTTATTGTATTTCTTTTTAAGATAGGCTTTGACCACATCAGGCAATGGTAGGTCGCCCGTTTTATCTCCTTGCACCAAATCGCCCACCCGTTTGTTAACTACAATCAAATGGTTGTCTTCATACAACACGTGTAGGTTTTCGGGTGTACTTACAATTTTCATAAAAAAAGAGTTAGTGCGTGTTTGGGTGGGTAAATAATGATGGCAAGGTCAAATTTCAATAGCAATGGCAATGGCAATGGCAATGTCAAATTTCAATGGCAATGTCAAAATTCAATTTCAATTTCAATGACAATGTCAATAGCAATGTCAATAGCAAAAATTCAATGGCAATGTCAAAATTCAAAATTTAAAATTCAAAATAACCTATCAGTATTGTTCATGCGCATTGGGGAAGTCCTTCGTTTTTACATCGGTGACATATTGTCCAATGGCTTGTGACATCTCTTCATACAGGTTCATGTAGCGGCGTAAAAATCGGGGACTGAATTCGTGGGTCATCCCGATCATATCATGAAGTACCAATACTTGGCCGTCAACACCACTGCCTGCACCAATGCCGATGACCGGAATATGCAATTGCGCCGCAACTTTTTCGGCTAAGGCTGCGGGTATTTTTTCCAACACAAGTGCAAAACAACCCAAACGCTCCAACAGTTTTGCGTCTTCCAATAATTTTTCGGCTTCAGCATCTTCTTTGGCGCGCACGGTATAAGTACCAAATTTATAAATGGATTGTGGGGTGAGTCCCAAATGGCCCATAACCGGAATACCGGCATTTAGAATTTTTTTTATCGAATCTTTGATTTCAGAGCCGCCCTCCAATTTTACCGCATGACCGCCACTTTCTTTCATGATGCGAATGGCCGAACGCAAGGCCTCCTTCGGGTCGGATTGGTAGGTTCCAAAAGGCAAATCTACGACCACCAAAGCCCGATCGACGGCGCGTACCACCGAAGAAGCATGGTAAATCATTTGATCTAAAGTAATGGGTAATGTCGTTTCGTGTCCCGCCATTACATTACTTGCTGAATCGCCCACCAAAATTACATCGACCCCCGCCGAGTCCACAATTTTGGCCATGGTAAAATCGTAGGCCGTAAGCATGGATATTTTTTCCCCTTGGGCTTTCATATCGACCAAGGATTTGGTGGTTATTTTTTTGTAATCTTTTTTGGCTACCGACATGGGTGGATGGTTTTTGAGGTTGATGGTTGTAAAAGTAGTAAAATCGATTTGTTTTTAACACAAATACGGTATTTTTACCCTCGAGAAACCCATAGAACCCATGAGAACATTCCTTTTGTGCTGCTGTTTATTTTTTAACCTGACCGCATTCGCGCAAGATGCGGCTGTCAAGCAAACCATTGAACATTTTTTTGAAGGCTTTCACCAAAGGGATACACTCAAAATGAAAGCGGTGTGCAACCCTACACTGCGCTTGCAATCGATTACCACCACCCCAACCAAAGGAACCCAACTTTCGGAAGAACAGGCCTCTCGTTTTTTTCAATCCATTGCCAACGTCCCCTCAACCTTAGTTATTGAGGAACGGATTTTGAGTTATAGCATACAAATCGACGGGGCTATGGCGGTGGCATGGACTCCGTATCAATTTTATGTCAACGGTAAATTTAGCCATGAAGGTGTGAATGTATTTACCTTATTTCAAGAACAAAGCACATGGAAAATCATCAGCATTATCGATACCCGACGTCGTTCGTAAAGGCGATTTTGTGGGTTGTATGGCCCGTTTTTATCAGTTGGGGACAAACCGATTCCCTGCGTTTCGAATGGGGTGGATTGGTCGATACGTATTATGCGTATGCCCTGCGCGAACCCCAACAAGAGCAAAAACTACCGTTTCAATACAGCTACAACCGTCATAACGAGTGGGCCATCAATTTGGCGCTCGTACGAGGGAAAGTGAGTTACCAAAACACCTACGCTGTTGTAGCGCTGCAGGCGGGAACCTATGTGGAAGACAATTATGCGCAAGAATCCATCCAGTTGCTAAACGAAGCCTACGTCGGTATCGTACTCGACCGGGCGCAAAAACACCGTCTGGAAGTGGGCATCATGCCAAGTTACATCGGATTTGAATCGGCGACTACGTTTCACAATTATACGCTAACCCGTTAGTTGTTGGCAGATAATTCGCCCTATTTTATGACAGGGTTAGCCTATCGCTATCAACCCAATACCCGTTGGATGCTTGGCGCATGGCTTACCAACGGTTGGCAACGCATACGAAAACCCGATCGAACTTCGGCACCGGGTGTGGGAACGCAACTTACATTTAAACCCAAAGCGCATCATACCTTAAATTGGAGTACCTATGCAGGGGAGGAAGCGGTTGGCTTATACACGGGTATGCGTTGGTTTCACAATTTGTATTGGGAGGCGCAATGGTCAGCACAATGGCAAACGATAGTGGGTTGGGATTTGGGTTGGCAAAAAGCCCCCGAAGGCTATCGTCATTGGTCGGCGCCTATCGTGATGGTGCGGTATACGCCCAATACGCATTGGCAAATGGCCGCTCGGGTAGAATACTACACCGATCCCGAGCAAGCGCTGATACAAGAAGCCATACCCTTAACCACTTGGGGGGTATCGGGCAATGTAGATTACCGCGTGAATGCCTATTGTAAACTCCGCTCAGAAGTACGACATCTCAATGCCACCCAACCCTTACTCAACGGGCAATCGACCCAATGGTTGTGGACTACGGGACTCGCTTTTATGTTTTAACAATCGGAAAGACTTACCGTAATGGCCAAGCCACCTTCTGAAGTTTCCTTGTATTTATGGTTCATGTCTTTGGCGGTTTCCCACATGGTGTGGATGACTTTATCCAAAGGTACTTTTGCGTTTTTGGCATCGGTTTCCAGCGCCAATTCGGCTGCATTGATGGCTTTTATGGCTCCCATGGTATTGCGCTCGATGCAGGGAATTTGCACCAAACCACCAATGGGATCGCAGGTCATTCCTAAGTGATGTTCCATGGCAATTTCGGCGGCCATTTGCACTTGCTCAGGCGTTCCGCCCATCAATTCGCACAAGGCTCCGGCGGCCATCGCAGAAGATACACCAATTTCGGCCTGGCATCCTCCCATAGCAGCTGAAATGGTCGATCCTTTTTTGAAAATAGAACCAATTTCGCCTGCGACCAATAAAAATTGTTTGATTTCTTTTTCACCGGCTTGGTGATTTTCGATGACCATATAGTACATGAGCACCGCGGGAATCACGCCAGCACTGCCGTTTGTGGGTGCAGTTACTACCCGACCCAATGCGGCATTAACTTCGTTGACCGACAGGGCAAAACAGCTCACCCATTTTAGGATTTGGCGAAACTTTACCTCCGTTTTTCGAATTACTTCCAGCCATTCTTGAGGCGAATGATAGGGGAGCGTACCGATTAAATTTTGATGCATATCGTAGGCACGGCGACGCACATTTAGTCCCCCGGGTAAGGTACCTTCGGTATGGCATCCGATGTACATGCATTCGAGCATAGTATTCCAAATTCGCATCAATTCGCGGTGAATTTCTTCTTCCGAGCGCATCGATTTTTCATTTTCATAAACCAATTCCGAGATCGACTTGCCCTCTTTTTGGCAATATTGCAAAAGTTCGGCAGCGGTTTGCACTGGAAACGGGAACGCACATTTTAAGGCGCTTTTTTTCTTGGCGTTGGTACGTTCTTCCTTGACAACAAACCCACCGCCAATAGAGTAGTAGGTTTCTGTTATATTACCTTGCGGCGTAACGGCTGTAAATTGCAGTCCGTTGGCATGAAAGGGTAAAAAGTTTTTGTGAAATTGAATGTGTGTATCGGGTTGAAAAGGAGTCGAATACCTGTTGGCCAACTGCAATTGGTGGGTATCTCGAATGGTTTGAATGATGGACTCAATTTGATCCACGGGAATATACTCGGGATCTTGTCCACTCAATCCGAGCATAACGGCCAAATCGGTGGCATGCCCTTTTCCTGTTAGGGATAGCGACCCATACAAGTCAACGGTCACTTCCTGCACCTGCTCCAAAAGATTTTGTTCGCGGAGTTCATTTAAAAAACGTTCGGCAGCACGCCAAGGGCCCAAAGTATGCGAACTCGACGGTCCCACACCGATTTTGAGCATATCAAAAACGGAAATACATTCTTCCATAGGAGTAGTTTGGTTTGTTTACGGTAAAAGTAGTAAAAAATTGTGGTTGGTTTGTAGTCGTAAGTCGTAAGTCGTAAGTCGTAAGTCGTAAGTCAAAAGTCATCAGTCAACAGTCAACAGTCAACAGTGAACAGTGAACAGTGAACAGTGAACAGTGAACAGTGAACAGTCATCAGTCAACAGATTTTTATTAGAAGGAACATTTTCAAATTTTCACATCAGCACATCGACACATTGACACATTGACACATTGACACATCGACACATCGACACATTGCCTCATTTTCAAATTATTAGTCGTAAGTCGAGAAAGTCTTAAGTCGTAAGTGGTTTTAGCAGTCAGCGATTAGCGATTAGCAATTAGCAGTCAGCAATTAGTGTGCAGTAAGCTAAAAAAAACCGACAACCGACAACCGACAACCAACAACCAAATCGACACATTGCCTCATTGACACATCGACACATTGTCCCATTGCCTCATTTTCAAATCATTAGTCGTAAGTCATCAGTCATCAGTCATCAGTCAACAGATTTTTATTAGAAAGAACATTTTCAAATCAACACATTGACTCATCGGCACATCGACACATTGACACATCGACACATTTTCAAATTATTATTCGTAAGTCACCAGTCACTAATCACTAGTCACCAGTCACTATTACACGTGAAAGGTTTGCCAAAAAAGAGCAATTTGTAAACAAACCGACAATTGAAGTGTGTTACATGCACTAAATTTGTACTATAAATTATAAATTAAGCAATATGAAACGATTTTTAGGACTATCGATTTTACTAGTGACTGTAGTAGGAATAGTAGGTTTTGCTCAGCGTTCTACACTATCTGGTGGCTCAGAAGGGAAAGGGATTACTTTTTTCAAAGGCACTTTTAAAGAGGCTTTGGCCAAAGCTAAAACTGAAAACAAGCCTATATTTTTGGATGTGTATGCAACGTGGTGTGGGCCATGCAAACAGTTGAAGCGAAAAACATTTACCGATGCTGAAGTAGGCAATTATTTCAACGCCCATTATATCAATATTGCCATTGATGGTGAAACTGCCGAAGGGGAGGAACTCGTTCGTAAGTACCAAATACAAGGATATCCAACCTTACTTATCCTGGATAAGAACGGAAAACTACTAACCCAGCAAGTAGGTTTTGTTGAACCCCATATTTTGGTCAATTTTGGGAAAAGAATTGTGCCGTAAAAGTAGTTTTGTTTACATGATCAATACCTTATTTTTTTATAGTTAATGCGTAATTAATTCCTATACTAACAAGCAAAGTTTACCACAAAAAAATGATGTAAAGTATATTACTTTCATTATAAAAACTTTATAGGTTTGGATATGCACTTTGGTTTTGAAATTAATTTCTCGACTTTTCTTAAAAAAATGTAGATGTTACTCCAAATAAATTAATATTTTTGAGAGTGTTCATAAAGTTGTTTTAGATGTTCGAAGAACTCAAATATTGGTATCTCCGGGATCATAAATTGTTTTGGACTTTAAGTCAGTCCCAAATCAAACAGTTGTGTATTATCACGGGTTTTAAAAAAGCCAAAAAGGGCGATGTCATCTATTTTGCGGCTTCTGATTTACCCCGTGTTTTTTTGCTTAAAAAAGGCGCTATCAAAATCGTATCTTTAGACGAAGAGGGTAACGAAACCATAAAAGACATCATCCAAAAAGGAGATTTATTTGGAGAGTTAGAGTTGGATACCGACCGTAAATCCAATGAATATGCCAAAGCCTTGACCGACGAAATTATCATTTGTAGTTTTTTGCTTTCAGATTTCGAAAATCTTCTTTTACAACATCCCAATTTAGCGCTAACCTACACCAAATTTGTGGGGCTAAAGATGAAGCGAATCAAAAACAGTTATGCCAACTTAATGTCCAAAGACGCCAAAACCCGGTTGATCACTTTTTTCAAAGAATGGGCAGAGCGTGAAGGAAAAAAAGAGGATAATCGTGTTTATTTAGAAAATTATCTTACCCAAAACGACATCGCACAAATTATTTGCACGTCACGACAAACAGCCACTTCGCTCTTGAATGAACTTGAAGATTCAGGATTGTTATACTACAGTAGAAAGCAAATTATCATCGAAGATCTCTCAAAATTCTAGTCCATTTCTATTAATAAAAACGGTTTGAAATTCATTGACCCATTGATATTGGTCTCTTTTTTTAATCGAATTCAATATCCTTAATTATACTCATTTACATTGGTAAAACCGATGCCGCTTCAAAAGCCGCTTTTTTTGAAGCAGGTTATACCGAAGCCCATTTGATTGATGTCATTATCGTCGTTGGGGATAAAATCATCAGTAACTATATTCACAACTTGACCGGTTTTGAAATTGATTGGCCATTGGCTGAGCAGTTGTAAAATAGATTTTCATTCCGCTTCCCCTTTTTCTCAATCGCCCACGGATTTAGAGGTAAACGAGAAAAAGGGGGAGGGTAATGGACGTCAAAACGAATAAAATTTCACTTTTTATACCGAGATGTAAACTACCTGACAAAACCCCAAAGTAAGACGCTGTAGTTTTGGAAAAAAAAGATGAAAAAACTAAGTATTCTAGCACTAGCACTGCTCCTTTTTGGCTGTCAAGAAGAAGGGGTGTTGACACAAACGCCCAATTCTACAACCGTAAACCCCAATGCAACTTTGCGGTATTTCGGTGATTTTTACCCTACGGCAGGGATACAAGTCGAAGGAGGGGTTCGCATTTATCAAACGCCAGGAGGTTTCCAACTGGAACTAAATGGGTTTTCTATTTCCTCGGGACCCGACCTGAAAGTGTATCTCTCTCAATCCGATACACCTACCAATTTTGTCAATTTAGGCAATCTTACTGGACAAACGGTTTATAGCATTCCCAATGCAGTTAACCTTTCCAATTATTCGCACGTATTGATTCATTGCCAACAATACAATCACTTGTTTGCTATTGCTCCACTTCAAGAAAATTAGAACCATGAAAAAAGTAATCTCCATAGTAGCCATGATTGTTCCCCTACTAATGGCTCAGGGACAAGGGTGTAGCGATGCAGGAATCTGTTCGGTAGGAAAGTCGTTTGAAAATGATAGCTTGGTGTTTAAAAACAGCTTGGAATGGGGGTCTCAATACGCCAAAGGAGATGCCGACGTTTCGTATGTGGCGCATTTCCTGAGTTACACCAAACGCTTTAATGCGAGGTTTGCTTTTTCGGCCAAGGTGACTCTGTCTACCGCTACCGGCAGCTTTGGGACGCGAACACAATTTGGCGATGCAATTTTGGTGGGGAATTATCATTTTAAACCCCAAAAGAAACAACATTGGAGTGCTTTGTTGGGACTGAAATTTCCCTTTACAGCTTCCAATTTAAAAATTAATGGGTTTTCCCTTCCTTTAGATTATCAATCCAGTCTCGGTACAATTGATGCCTTTTTGGGGGTGAATTGGCGTGTACAACGTTGGGATTTTAATACTGTATGGCAAATTCCTTTGGTTAATTTAAACAAAAACTCCTATTTCCGGGAGTATGGCGGTACCAATGATTTTGTGTCCACTAACTTATTTGAACGCCAACCTGATGCTTTGGTGAAGGTGAGTTACACGCAACCTATTCCCAATTCACGATGGAGTATCAAACCGAATCTTATTGCCATTTACCATCTTGGGGAGGATTCCTTTGAAAACATTTTCGGTCAACGGGAGAAAATTCAAGGTTCCTCAGGGCTTACGGTAAATGCTAATGTCAATGTAAACTATGTTTTTAATACCTCCCACCAAATCGATCTCGCGCTGGCCAGCCCCTTTGTGGTGCGTGACGTCCGTCCCGATGGATTGACGCGAAGTCTGGTAATCAATCTTGTATATCAATATTCATTTTAATTCACCTCACCATGAGAAATTTTTTAACACGTGTATTGTTGGTTTTTGCCACGACACTATGGGGGCAACCCAATGCCAAAAACGGAATAGCCCTTCAAGGCTACGATCCCGTGGCTTATTTTACAAGTCAAACGGCTCAAAAAGGCACAGATACCATTACCGCATCGCACAATGGCGTGGAATACCATTTTGTCTCGGAAGAAAACAAGCAATTGTTTTTGAACAATCCCTCGCAGTACGAACCCCAATTTGGTGGGTATTGTGCTTATGGAATGTCCAAAGGGTACAAAGCTCCCATAGATCCCAATGCCTTTACAATCGTCGATGGTAAGTTATACCTCAATTACAGCCTGTCGGTTCGAACCGAATGGGCCAAGGAAAAAGCGCAACGCATCCCACAAGCGGAGGCGAATTGGCTTAAACTTCAAAAGAAATAAATATAGAATTTTTGGGTTAAAGTAAAGTAGCTGACAAACGCACTTTTTTGGCCCACTTACCTTTGTACCAACCTAATAAATAAACCACATGAAAAATTTATTTGTACTACTATTTCTTGCAGCTTCACTAGTGAGTGGAGCGCAAACATCCGCCAAGCGCGTGAAAGAATTTAATTTGGAAAACAAATTAGCCCTCCAGGGGTATGATCCCGTTGCCTATTTTGTGCAAAAGAAAGCCTTAAAAGGCAAAAAAGAAATTACGGCAACCCATGAAGGAGTGGTGTACTATTTTGCTTCTCAAGGGAATAAGGATTTGTTTGTTAAAAATCCGAGCGCCTATGAACCCCAATACGGCGGCTGGTGTGCCTATGCTATGGGCGCCAATGGCGAAAAAGTGGAGGTCGATCCGCAAACGTTTAAAATCGTCAATGGAAAATTATTTTTATTTTACAATGCCTATTTCAATAATACCTTGAAGTCGTGGAATAAAGATGAAGCCAATTTGAATAAGAAGGCCGATGCGAGTTGGAAAAAATTCATAAACTCCTAATCCAATCCCCATGAAAAATCAAGTTGTTTATTGGATTATTAAGCTCACGGCGGTAGTTATTCTGTTGCAAACCCTGTTTTTTAAATTTACAGGAGCGAGTGAAAGTGTATACATCTTTGAAACCTTGGGGGTCGAACCTTATGGCCGTATTGGTTCTGGGGTGGTTGAACTTCTAGCATCCATTTTCATTTTATTCCGACGTACCACACTTTTAGGCGCTTTAATCGCGGCAGGGACGATGTTTGGCGCCTTGGTATCCCATCTCTTTATACTCGGAATTGTCATTCAAAACGATGGCGGAACGCTATTTACCTTGGCCATAATCACTTTGGTTTGTAGTCTACTCATTATTTACACCGAACGCCATAAAATTCCTGATTTGTTGCGATTTAAGTTGTAATTTTATAACACCAACCTAACACCTAAACCATGCTTACACAAGCCATCCATCATACGTTGCACGAACTCTCGGATGCTATCGGACAATTGCAACCCCATGAATATACGCATCCTTTTCCTCAGTTACGCAATGCGACTATTGGCGAACACACCCGTCATATCATTGAATTGTTTCAATGCTTGATATATCAATACGATACCGGGATAGTCAATTATGATTTACGCGAGCGAAATCCGGTCATTCAAGGCAACATCGCATTTGCACAGCAATGCATAGCGGAGATCCTTTCACACGTTTCTCGTCCCGATTGTACGTTGGAATTACAACAACAAATCGACGGAACGACGCTGTCGTTACCCACCAATTTTCATCGGGAACTATTGTACAACTTAGAGCATTGTATTCACCATCAAGCGTTGATCCGCGTAGGAATAATGCAATTTGAATCGGTAGTGTTGGACCCCAATTTTGGAGTTGCGCGTTCTACCATAGCGTATAGACAACAATGTGCACCGTAAGTTTTGTCTATACCCAAGGGAAAATGATCATCACCTCCAATCGTGATGAAAAGGTAATCCGACCCGCGGCATTGCAGCCCAAATACTATGCGGTACAACAAAAAAGTGTGTGGTATCCCAAAGATCCGCAGGGGGGAGGAACTTGGTTTGCTGTAGATACCCATTCTACGGTCATCGTTTTGTTAAATGGGGCCATTGCTCAACACAAAACCAAACCTTCCTATCGTAAAAGTCGCGGGATGATTCTCTTGGAATTAATAGGCAATGAATCGCCTATACAAGCTTGGGAGGCCATCGATTTAGAAGATATTGAACCGTTTACATTGGTATTGTTACAACATCATTATTTGTACCAATTGCAGTGGGATGGAACCTTCAAAATAACAACCCCCCTTGATACGTCTCAGGCTTACATTTGGTCATCCGTGACGTTATATCCGCCACCGATTCAGAAACAACGGGAAGCCTGGTTTAGCGCATTTTTGGATACCCAACCCGAAGTCGATGCGCACGAACTCTTTCATTTTCATCGCTATACCGAAGCCTCCAACACGACCAATGGTCTTGTGATCAATCGAGAGGAACGGTACAAAACGGTGAGTATAACACAAGCTGTAATCGATCAGAATAAGATTACTTTAAAATATGCCGATTTGATAGCAGCCCATGAATATGCCCATAACTTTATAGCCATTTAATTTAATTTGCCGTGAAACTTTTTATCCATAAAGTCATGCATTGGGAGTACTGGCCGTTTCAACTGGTATACATTCCCATTTATTTTCAATGGGGATATTACGCCCTTAGAGCCAAGTCCCTGTTTTTTTTCAACAGTTGCAATCCCTCCATGCGCAACGGGGGCTTTTTTATGGATAGTAAAAAGCAAATTTATGATCTTATCCCGCCGCAATACTATCCCACCACACGCTTCATCCGATGCCAAACCCCTATGGCGCAAATTGAGATGGAGTTGAAGCAGTCAGGGATAAAGTTTCCATTGATTGCCAAACCCGATATTGGGTTACGCGGATCGGCTGTTAAAAAAATAAACACCCTTGCCGAATTGGAGCATTACGCAACCAAGGCTAACTTCAATTTTATCATTCAAGATGTCATTCCCTATCCCAACGAGGTGGGTATTTTTTATGTACGGTATCCGCATGAAATCAAGGGGAGAGTGACCGGTATTGTCGCCAAAGAATTTCTGGCTGTAAAAGGCGATGGTATGGCTACGATTTGTCAGCTCATTCATGCCAACCCGCGCTATGCCTTGCAGTATAAAGCACTTCATAAAGAATACGGCTCCTATCTAGAAACCGTGTTGCCCAAAGGCGAAATCCTCAATCTAGTTCCCTATGGCAATCATGCGCGTGGGGCCAAGTTTTTGGATTTTTCCTATTTGATTGATGACGAGCTTACCGCTACCATCGATGCTGTTTGCAAGCAAATTAATGGTTTTTATTTTGGGCGACTTGATGTTATGTATTCCCGTTGGGAGTTACTCAAAAAAGGGGAGGAATTTGCCATAGTGGAGCTCAACGGGGCGGCGAGTGAACCCACCCACATTTATGATCCGAGTCATTCCATTTTTTTTGCCTGGAAAGAATTAGCACGTCATATCAAATATATGTTTGAAATAAGCATGCAAAACAACCGTCATGGTCACGCATTTTTGTCGTATTACAAAGGTATGCGTCAATACCGTTTGCATAAATTACATACCAAAAAAATTGTCAATTTTTGATCACTTCTCTTAAAAATACAGCCTTGGGATTAGTATTGAGTTACCTCGGTTCACTTCCTATGGGCTATCTCAATTTGGTGGGCTATCAAGTCTATCAAAAATCGGGTTGGGAATCGATGGCACAGTATCTCTTGGGTGTCGTTGTTATTGAGATGGGCATTATTTACGTAACCTTTCGTTTTGCACAAAAATTAATCACCTACCGAAAACTTCATCGGGCACTCGAAGCACTCTCAGCGGTGTTTATGGTGGTATTGGCCGTTGTTTTTTTTACCCAGCCGCAAACCTTGACCGCGGTGGACTTCCAACAGCATGCCACTCCGTTACTATTAGGCATTCTTCTTAGCGGTGTAAATATCATCCAACTGCCTTTCTGGACGGGTTGGAATCTGTGGCTCTTACAAAAGGAGTACCTCGTTCGTAATCGCGTTGTTTTTTACATCGTAGGGGCGGGTATAGGCACTTTTTTGGGTATGCTTACCTTGATCCTCGCCTTGGACTTTTTCGCCTCCCAATTTCTTACCTTCTCCCGGTACCTCTTTACCCTTATTTTACCCTTATTCTTTTTCACCATGGGTAGCTATCAGGGCATAGTTTACTGGCGAAAATACTATAACACCACGGTTTAGTAGATCCCGTTTTCTTTAGTAAACAGTAATCAGTCATCAGTAATCAGTCATCAGTAGTCAGTCAACAGATATTTCTTAGAAAGAACATTTTCAAATCAACACATTGACACATTGACTCATCGGCAAATCGGCACATCGACACATCGACACATCGACACATCGACACATTTTCAAATTATTAGTCGTAAGTCGTAAGTCAACAGTCGTCAGTGGGCAGTCAACAGTAATCAGTCGTCAGTCAACAAACATTTCTTAGAAGGAACATTTTCAAATCTTCAAATCACCTCATTTTCAAATTAACAGTCGTAAGTCACTAGTCACTAGTCACTAATCACTAATCACTAGTCACTAGTCACTAGTCACTAATCACTAGTCACTAGTCACTAGTCACTAATCACTAGTCACTCAAATCCCATTTTAGCAGTCACGTAACTCATAACTCATAACTCATAATTCATAACTCATAATTCCAAATCCCTCCCCTTTGAAAGCTGGGGGCTAGTCCAACACAATGAAAAAAACCTGCTTCAACGCACGAAATCGTATGCGCCACATCATACTATTGCCTGATGTGCATCATCTTTTTTTTCAAGGTAAAAAATCAATTTTGTCTTGTGGAACCCTGATTGATTATGCTATCTGTCAACTTTCCTCCACCTTTCAACCCATGTTGTCTTCCCTTAAAAAACGCGGTATCCTTTTGGAAAAAACTACCCACGGTTTTGAAAATCTCGGGGTGCTAAATCCCGCTGTACTTCGCAACCGTGAAGGCATTCACATGTGGTACCGAGCAATAAGTAAAACCCATGGTTCTGTGATTGGCTATGCCCGTTTTGATGTAGAAGGCCAACTCCTCCAACGGGATGAAATTCCTTCCTTATATCCCCAAGTTTCCTACGAATGTCAAGGAGTAGAAGATCCGCGTATTGTATTGATTGAAGGACTTTATTACCTCACGTATACCGCATTTGATGGACTCAACGCCCGCGGAGCGCTTGCAACTTCTATCGATAGTATTCACTGGGAAAAACAGGGTTTAATTGTAGCCGACATTCGTTTTGCCGAATTTATCCTTCTGGCTGAATCCAACCGTCCGCTCAACGAAAAATACCACCGCTACAACCAACCACCCCAAGGCATGCCAGATTCGCGAGAATGGAAGTTGTGGGATAAAAACGTAATCCTTTTTCCCCGCCGCATTCACGGAAAACTCTATTTATTGCACCGCATCAAACCCGATATTCAATTGGTTGTTATTCAGGACTTCAGCGATCTCACCACCGCTTTTTGGGAAAACTACTTTTTACATTTCACCGAGGGAATTCTCCTCAGTCCCAAATACGAACATGAAGTTAGTTATGTGGGGGGAGGCTGCCCACCTATAGAAACCGATTTGGGTTGGCTTTTGATTTATCATGGAGTACACGATACACTTGACGGCTATGTTTACAGCGCGTGTGCGGCTTTGTTGGACTTGGAAAACCCAAAAATTGAACGGGGCCGACTACCTTATCCGCTCTTTGGTCCCGAATACGAATATGAAGTTCACGGAATTATCAACAACATTTGCTTTCCTAGTGGCGCAGTGGTGGTTGACGAATTGCTCTACATTTTTTATGGAGCCGCCGACAAACGCATTGCTTGGGTGACCCTCTCGTTACCCAACTTACTGGAAGAACTGCAACGTAACCCCCTCGAAACCCATGCGACTTAAAATGCAACGCACAACGCGTCTCCTCTTGCCACAGTATACCCAGCGTATTCCCGCACCTAAGCCTTCACCGGCCGCAGTGCCTCAACCCGATTTGGTCATGATCACCACTTACCCCCCGCGGGCTTGTGGTTTGGCTACTTTTGCCTCCGATTTGATTGAAGCCATACAAACGCAGTACGAACAGGCTTTTACAGTCAAAATTTGTGCCCTAGATGTTCCCGAAGCAGTTTATCCCGCTACGGTGTTTCATGTGTTGCAACCCGAAAGCAGTGCCTCGTACCACTCTCTTCTCACCAAAATGGGGCAATTACATCAGCAAGAGTGGGTTATTGTGCAACATGAATTTGGCCTCTTCCGTTCGCATGAGTTCAAACTTTTAAATGCGTTGAATCAAATGGAGAAAAAAATCATGGTGGTACTCCATACGGTTTTAGCCCATCCCGATGAAGCTACCCTGTTGTTTATGAAACGACTCGGTTTCTTGGCCCATACCCTGGTCGTAATGACAGCACATTCGCAAAAACTATTGGTCGAACGTTATGGTATTCCTGCCTCCAAAATTATTGTTATTCCCCACGGAACCCACTTGGTCGATCACTTGCCCAAAGCGGTACTCAAAAAACGGATGGGATGGGAACAACGCACTTTGCTGACTACTTTTGGACTATTGAGCTCTGGGAAAAATATTGAAACCACCCTTGAGGCCCTTCCGTTGGTCATCCAACGTTTTCCTGATGTTTTATTTTTAATTGTTGGGAAAACCCATCCTGGAGTTGTTGCGCAAGAAGGCGAACGCTATCGCCATTTTCTGGAAGAACAGATTACTGCTTTGGGCTTGCAACACCATACCCATTTTATCAATGAATATGTAGCGCTTCCCAAACTATTAGACTTGCTGCAAATGACCGACATCTATTTGTTTACCTCCAAAAATCAGGAGCAAGCTGTAAGCGGCACCTTTGCCTATGCATTGAGTTGCGGATGCCCCATCATCACGACTCCAATTCCTCATGCAAAAGAACTAGTTCAAAAGGGGAGTGGCCTCCTCTTTGATTTTGAACAACCCGTTCAACTGGCACGGCAACTCATCGCTTTACTCGCCCAACCCGAATGGCAGGAAGAACTTCGGGGTAACGGATTGCATCAAATGGAACCCACCGCTTGGGAAAATACTGCCATGCACTATGTAAATTACCTGCAACAGCAAAGTACAACTCCAATGCCGCTCACCCTTCGTTTGCCCAACATTACCCTAAAACATGTTTGGGCGATGACCACAGGCAAAGGGATTTTACAATTTGCCCGACTAAATCAACCCGATATAAACTCAGGGTATACACTGGACGACAATGCCCGTGCGCTCATTGTTACCGTGCAAAACTATCAAATCACGCGAAATCCGGCTTTGCTCACCGCGATGGAACGATATCTACAATTTATGCTTTTTTGCCTCCAACCCGATGGTCGTTTTTTAAACTATGTTTCCTATGCCCACCAATTTACCGCTCAGAACAAGTCCGATAACCTAGAAGACTCCTTCGGACGGGCGATATGGGCATTGGGGTACTGCGCAGCATTTGCACCCACCGATCAAGCATCGCTCCAACAACCCATTCAGAACTTGTTACAAGCGACCCGGGACCCTCGTTTGACCCTTACTTCCCCCCGGGCGATGGCGTTTACCCTGAAAGGACTCTACTTTGCACACGAGTCGGGAAACGCCGATTACAGCACCGAAATCGAAATCCTTGGCGACCGCTTGCAGGGGATGTACGGGCAAACTGCTACCGAGAACTGGCCGTGGTATGAGCCTTACCTCACCTATGGTAATAGTGTGTTGCCCGAAGCGCTCCTCATGGCTTGGAAAGTAACCCACCGTATTGATTTTAAAACCACAGCAGTCTTATCCTTTTCTTTTTTATTAAGTATCCTGTTTCGTGATTCCTATTTGAGGGTCATCTCCAACAATGGATGGTTCCACCAAGGGCAAGCGTGGGATAGATTACCTCCAGGGGGCGAACAACCGATTGATGCTTCGTATACCGTACAGGCCTTGGATACGTTTTCTCGACTGCTCCAACAACCCATCTATGCACAACAGATGGAAACGGCCTACCGTTGGTTTCTTGGTCTAAATCATCGGGGGGAAATGCTCTACAACCCCAAAACAGGTGGCTGTTATGATGGTTTGGAAACCGATCATGTTAACCTAAATCAAGGCGCCGAATCGACCTTGAGTCATCTCTTGGCCCGACAAGCCATAGAACTTCACCGACGTAAATTCACCGAACAACTTCAAAATCAAATGCACACATGAGTACCGACGAATCATTACAATTTAGAGTTCAACAAGCCTTGCGCTGGGAACCTCAAATGCACGACGCTCAATTAGGAGTAACCGCCCACCAAGGCATCATAACGCTTATGGGAATTCTGCCCAATTACTTTCTGAAAGTTGAAGCAGAACGCATTGTGAAAAATATTGATGGGGTTCGCGCGATTGTTGAAAAAATAGCTGTGGTTTTTCCACAAGACCAAACCCTCTCCGATGAAAAACTGGCCGAGAGCATCTTACGGTTGTACCAATCCAGTTTTACCATTCCCGATGAACGCATTCGTTTCAAAGTGGAAAACGGTTGGGTTACGCTCGAAGGAACGCTGCATTGGAACTACCAGAAAAAAGCTGCCGAAGCTGCCTTAAGCAGTATCAAAGGCATACGGGGTATTTCTAATTTACTGCATACCCAATCCGATTACGAGAATGAACTCCTACAAGAAAGCATTGTCAAAGCCCTTCACCACAGCGCCGTTCTATCAGATGCTGTGATTGCTGTTACCCTAGATCACCGAAAAGTCATTCTTACAGGAAGTGTCAATAACCTCTATGAAAAGGACGAAGCCGAACGCTTGGCTTGGAATGCTCCTGGAATTACTTCGGTATCCAACGAAATTGAAATCCGACCCTTTGTAAAAGTTTTTAGTGATGAACGCGAATAATGACCTCCAACAAAAAGTTCAATTTGCCCTCTTTTGGGAGCCCTATCTCACCGGGGCCGCAATTGGCGTAACCGCTCATGAAGGGATTGTCACCCTGAGTGGAACCGTAGAACGCTACGACATGAAATTGGATATCGAACAAATTGTCAAAAAAGTACGGGGAGTAAAAGCTGTGATTATGCACATCAACGTGCAGGAACATCCGCAAGCTGCCGACGAGGAAAGCCTGGCCCAAGAAGCCTTGCAAGCCTTGAAACTTCATACGTCTATCCCTCCCGAGAATATCAAAATTGTGGTAACCAATGGCTGGATTTACCTGGTTGGATCGGTCGATTGGCACTACCAAAAACAAGCTGCTGAAAAAGCCATCTCACGTATCATGGGGGTAAAAGGTGTCGTCAATTCATTGCTAATCCATTCCGATCGAACGGATATGTTGGAGAAAAAAGCATTGTCTGATGCTTTCGACCGCAGTAGTATTCTCCGTGGAAAAACGATTGACGTAGGGGTTCACCAAAACGAAGTCACCCTCACGGGGGTTGTAGATTCCTTGGTTCAAAAAGAAGAAGCCGAACGGATTGCTTGGAATGCTCCGGGCATCTGGCGTATTCATAATCAACTCGAAATCAAACCGAACTAAGCGGTGGATTTCATAAAAAAACAAAAGTTATGGGAAAAATTCTTGTCACCACCGACTTTTCTGGGCATTCGCGGAAAGGCATTCGTTTTGCATTTCAATATGCCCAACAAACCCAGTCCAAAGTGGTGTTGTTGCATGTGCTAAACCTTTTTGACCCAGAAATTGCGATCGACTCGCGAACTGCCACCCCACAACTGCGATGGGAGGAGGCCTTACAACTCAAAACCAACCAACTCAAAAAGTACATTCATGTGGTTTTTCCGTCGGGTATTCCCAAAGTGGATTATGAAATTGTATGCCTCAAACTCGAACGGAGTTTAGCGGCAACAATCATTCATTACACCAAAATGGAAGCCATTGAAATGGTTTTTTGTAGTGAAAATGGAGTTTCAATATACAAAACCTTATTGGGTAGTCTTCCAGAAGCTTTGCTACAGCATTGTCCCGTACCGTTGTGTATCGTCCCAAACCGCTACCGAACAACCCCTATCCACTCGCTTTGTTACCTCACCGATATGGCGCATATCGATGATGAAATGGCGCAGATTACCTCGCTCCAACGCCGCTTGGAGGTACGGGTCGATGTGCTATTCTTTGCCTATGAAATGGAATTGAAAGCGCGGTTTACCCAATTGCATGAAACAGCAAAAAGTTATGAAAACAACACGGTGCGGTTTCAATACATTCAGCTGATTCCACAAACACCATTTAAAGAATTGTTGCATCGGTTGTTACATCCTTTAAAACCCTCGCTGGTGGTCTTGTTTCGTACGCCCAACCGCTCTTTGTTGAGTCGGATGCTTTTTCCATCCAAAACTTCGGCCTTGGTATTAGAAAATCATCTTCCCCTTTTGGTCATTCCAAAACCCTAATGGTACGCTATGGCTTTCCGTCCTTATGAAAACGAACTTGTAGGCTTGGGTCAGTTTACGCTCTTTTTCGGCCGCTTTTTTCGCGAATTAAATTTCAAAACCCTATCCGGTCGCGAGCTCCTCAAACAATGTTATGAGTTGGGCTACCGCTCCCTTCCTTTGGTCACCACAACGGGACTGATTATGGGTTGGGTGCTCACCATTCAATCCCGTCCCGCTATGGCAAAATTTGGAGCCGAGTCATGGATTCCAGGTATGGTAGGCCTCTCCTTGGTGCGCGAAATTGCCCCAGTTATTACGGCTTTGATTTGTGCTGGACGAATGGCTTCGGGTATCGGTGCCGAATTGGGTTCGATGCGGGTCACCGAGCAAATCGATGCCATGGAGGTAAGTGCCATCCGACCCTTTCGGTATTTAGTGGTTACCCGCACTTTGGCTACTACGTTGATGCTTCCCATCCTTGTGCTGTATGCTGATGCTATCGGACTCTTGGGTGGGTATTTGGGAATTTCAAGGCATTTAGACCTAACGCTGGGACATTACCTCCGGCAGGTTTTTGACTCTTTAGCTTTCAGTGATTTGATTCCTGCCGTGATCAAAACCTATTGCTTCGGCTTCTTTATTGGATTGGTTGGGTGTTTCAAAGGATTTCATGCCCAAGGCGGGACGGAAAGTGTTGGACGCGCTGCCAATCAAGCGGTAGTCACTGCCTCGCTGAGTATTTTTTTGGTCGATTTAATTGCGGTTCAACTCACAGATTTACTATGACGACTCCACTGATTGCATTAGAACAGGTGTACAAAGCCTACGGTCCCAAAGCTGTGCTGGTCAACCTAAACTTGGCGGTCTATGCAGGAGAACATGTTGTTGTATTAGGCCGCTCAGGTTCGGGAAAATCGGTTACTATTAAATGCATTGCTGGACTAACCAAAATCGATCAAGGTGTAGTGCGTTTAATGGGACACGACATCACCCACAGCGATGAAAATGCATTGAGTCCGTTGCGTCAAAAAATGGGGTTCCTGTTCCAAAGTGCAGCCCTTTACGACTCGATGACCGTGGGGGATAATCTGGCATTTACACTCCACAATAACCAACCCGGACTGGCTCCCGAGGTTCTTGAAAAAAAAGTACGCGCCACCTTACAAAACGTTGGATTGGAGTCGGCTATAAACCTGATGCCAGGAGCGCTTTCAGGAGGCATGCGGAAGCGAATCGGACTCGCCCGTGCCTTGATCATAGATCCCGAAGTATTGCTGTATGACGAGCCTACCGCCGGACTTGATCCGATAACAGCCAAAGAAATTACCGACTTGATGTTGCGCATCAAAGCCGACTACCATCCAACAGCTGTCATCATTACACATGATCTCGCCTGTGCAGCCCATACGGCCGATCGGATTGTCGTATTGCATGAAGGTCAAATTATACAATCGGGCACCTATGAAGCCTTGGCACAAAGCGAGCATCCCATGGTTCATGCCTTTTTTAATCCGTAAACTATGGACAAAAATCCTACATACTATTGGAAAGTAGGCCTCTTCAGTCTCGTGGGGTTGTTGCTTTTGGTACTTGCCGTTTATACGTTGGGGTTTAACCAAAATCTATTCCGATCGAGTTTTGTGGTCTATGCTCGTTTTCAAACGGTAAGTGGACTGCGGCAGGGGAGTACCATACGTTTGGCGGGGATTGGCATTGGTACCGTAACCCGCATCGCATTTGAACCCGACGGAACAGTATTGGTCAAATTGGCTATCGACAACGATGTTCAATCGTATTTGTACCGCGATGCCTTGGCTACAATTGGGAGCAACGGTTTGGTAGGCGACAAGGTGTTGGAACTCACCGCCGGCACCCGTGCATCGGGCCCTTTACAACACAACGACACCTTGCAGTCGGTCGCGCCAATTGCCGTCGAAGTCATTCTGGAAAGTGTATGGCAAAGTGCCAAAAATGCCGAAGGAATTACTGCCGAATGGCAAACATTCAGTCACCGATTGAATCGCGAAAATGGGCTGGTTTCACGATTGATTCGCAGTCGAACATTTGCCGATAAAATCGAACGGGTAGTCACTCAATTGGAACAGAGTACGAATGCTTTGGCTCAATTTACACCGCAGTTAAACAACCCTCAAGGTTGGGTTCATCGGGCATTGACCGACCCCACTTGGAGCGCCCATTGGAGCGAGAGTTTACAAGAGTTGCATACCACAGGCACAGCGTTACGGCAATTTTCGACCCGACTGAATGAATCCGAGGGATTATTACAGCATTTGATAGCCAATGATTCGTTGCGGGAGTCATTTTCGCAAACCGTTTACCATATAGAACAAACCGCCCAAGGATTGCACACGCTTACCCAAACGTTAAACCAACCCGATTCGGTGCTCTCAAAACTCATTAACGACCCACGCCTTGGCCAATCGGTCGATAGCACATTGATTCAATTGGAGCAAAGTCTACGGGAATTTCGAACCCTTGAAGCCGCTGCACGCGAATCGTTTTTGCTACGAGGGTATTTTAAAAAAAAGCAATAACCTAATTCCTATTCAAGATGAAAAATGAACGAACCTTGGCTATTTGGATGAATTATTCCAAAGCCTTCCTTATTGAATTTACCGACAAAGCACGCGAAATTGACACCGTGGAGGTCCAACCCGTAAATAACACCTACGGCAATGGATTGCACAGCTACCATGAAGACCAGAAGCGCAAAGAAAATCGGCATGCCTTTTTCAAAAAAATAACTCAGAAAGCGCAAAACTATAGCCGGGTAATCTTGTTTGGGCCGTCGAGCGCCAAAGTCGAACTCTCCCACCAATGGCACAAAGACGGCTTGTTTACCGATCAAGGCCTCGAAGTAATCACTACGGGGCGACTTACCGAAACGCAGCGGTGTCATTGGGTCAACAACCACTTTATTCCACCTGTGGTGGCTCCTTAAAACGATTGTTACATCAAAAAAGTCCGATACTAATATTGAGTACCGGACTTTTTTTGGAGGCCATCCCATACGTTTACCCATGCCAAACGGGTTTGGATTCGGGGATATCCAAGAGGACAAAATAGATCGAGCCACCGAGTACCAAAGCCACAATTGGACTGAAGAAGACAAAGTCATAGGGATTCATATACCGCATAACGGCATAGGCAAGCGCTAAAGTAAGTCCTACAATCCACATTCGTTTGGTATACGAAATAAAGGCAGGCAACAAAGTAACCCCCATCCAAAGATAGACCCCATAGGCTTGAAAAAAACGGTCCCCATTTTGAATAAAACGCATCTCATCACCCTCAAGTGTGACCGATACTTCGTAAAAAATGTAATCCCAAGTGGTAAACAAGGCGACAACAATGCCTAGGTAAACAAAGAAAATCAAAAGGCGTCGAATGGCCCACACTGTTTCCATGCGTTGTAAGGCAAAGGGAATCCAAACGGGCCAAATGATTTGGGAAATAATCAACAAAAAGAGCGTAAAAAAACCCTTTAGGTAATCATACGCTGGATTGTCAACAGCCAAGGCGACGAGGGCAGTACAAAACTGTTCCATCGCTAGAATGAGGAGAATCATAGCAAAGGGAAAATAACGCGGGTGGTTGACCCGTTGCACCGAGACAAAGGCCATTAGCGCCAAGATTATCCCTGAAATAATCGGAAAAAGCACATTGTAATACATAGGAAAATGGGTTGGTTAGGTTCCTCTAAAGTAGCCCACCGTCTCCGAAAGAAGCATGATGGAAATCAGAAAAAACGCTTGATATCCGACACGATGTATTTTCTAGAAGCATCCCATTTTTGTACATATTTGTAAAAAAAATAACGTTAAAAAAATTAAGGGCAGTTTAAATGACTAACTTAGACCCAAATATTTTAACATTTGTTAAATAAAAAAAATGCTTATGGCCAACTCCCGAATCTTAGTCATCATGGAACAGCACGAGGAAGACCGCTATCTTCGTGACTTATTAACGATGGCTGGCTACGACGTTTTGTTGGCTCACGACGGGAAAACGGGCATTGCTATGGCGCAAACTGAAAAACCCGATGCTATTATCTGTGAGGTTTTTATGTCTGAAATGGATGGGTTTAGTGTTTTGGTTGTCTTATCCAAACAATTAGAGACCGCCTCGATACCGTTTGTCTTTTTTGCCCATACTTACCACAAAGCCGATATTCGAAAAGGGATGGAGTTGGGTGCCGACGATTATTTGTCGCGTCCATTTAGCGATGTACAATTGTTAAATTCTTTAGCGGTACGTTTGCAGAAGCGGGAAAATCAACTCGAATATTTTAAAAACACCTACCGAATTGATCAAAACAAACCCTTGTATCAGCAGGGGAAATTGGCGCTAGAATTGCTGAAAGACCAATCGATACAACGAAAAATCAAAAAGAAGCAGATACTCTTTTACGAGGGCGACAAGGTGATAGGCATCTATTATGTGCGTAAGGGTGCGATCAAAGTCACCAAAATTGCCCAAGACGGAAGGGAACTAACGGTGCGTATTCACTCGACGGGCGATTATATTGGGTTGCACAATTTGTACAACGAGCAAACGCACACCGACAATGCCGAAGCGATGTCAGATTGTGAAATCAGCATCTTACCCATACAGGAGTTTGAGAAATTAATCGAGCATCATCCAGAGATGGCGGGTAAGTTTATCCATTTGTTATCGCAGGAGTCGAGTAAAACCGAGGAGCATTTGATTCGTATTGCCTACGATTCGGTACGCAAGCGCATTGCCAATTCGCTGATTAGTTATTTCAACACCTACTGTCCCAACGGCGAAAGTATCCACCTGAGCCGAAATGAGTTGGCCAATATCTCTGGAACTACACCAGAAACTGTAAGCCGAACGTTGACCGACTTTGAGCAGGAAGGACTCATCCGCAAAGACCAAAACCGTATTATTATAGTACAAGCCGATAAATTACACTACCTAAAGAATTAGGTTTACGCCCTATACATCACTCGAAAGCGCGGGATTAGTCAACAGTCATCAGTCATCAGTGGGCAGTCAACAGTAATCAGTTGTCAGTCAACAGTCGTCAGTCGTCAGTCAACAGTCGTCAGTCAACAGTCGTCAGTCGTCAGTCGTTAGTGGGCAGTCTACAGTGTTCAGTAATCAGTCAACAGCCGTAAGTCAACAAATATTTCTTAGAAAGAACATTTTCAAATCTTCAAATCTTCAAATCGACACATTTTCAAATCAACACATCGGCACATCGGCACATCGACACATTGACACATTGCCCAATCGGCACATCGACACATTGACACATTGACACATCGACACATTGACACATCGACACATTGACACATCGACACATCGACACATCGGCACATCGACACATCGACACATTGCCTCATTTCCAAAATTCAAAATTCATAACTCATAACTCATAACTCATAACTCATAATTCATAATTCTAAATCACTCCCCTTTGGGGGCTAGGGGGGCTAGTAACTCATAATTCATAACCCCAAAATGCTTCTTCTTTCCAATCATTAGGAAACCCCATTTCTCTCTCTTGAGCTAAAGGACATTTTTTCATAAGTTCAATTAGTTTAACTTTAAAAAGGTGATCAGGACTAATACGATTCAAAAGATACACGATATTACAAAGTACAGCGTATGTTTTATTGGTATAGAATTGCTTGTTATGAACATAAGGATGCAACGTTTTTTTGGGAATTGCAATTTCAGGTAATCTTCTATTCCAAACACGTCCGTGATGAGCACAGGTATTTCGCAATATACTTAAGCAAAACATCCAATTACAAAAAAGATCTACATCTTTTAACCCATAGTAATGAACCACAAAATTCTTGAGGTTATCTTTTTTTAAATTTTTAAACAATTTAGACAGCAATCCCATACTACTAACTTCTAAACTCATCCAACAAGGTGGAGTAGTGGGTTTAGAATATTTTTGTTTGTAATGTTTTATAAAAGTTTCATTACTTCGAATGATTTCACTTTCCAGGCTTGCAATATGTTCTGCAAAATATAAAGGGTTGTTATATAATTCAGGTTTTAAATGCCAATGACTTCCATGAGCTAATGCATAATGATAAATAATTTGAGTTCGAAAAGAAACCTCAATTTTTTCAATTGCATCAAAAATCAAGAGCCTTAATTGACGGTCAAATACATAAAGAGCAATGATATCATCAAACGAAAGGGCTGTTTTAAAGGGCTTATTTTCCTTTTTATTATCTTGAAAGGGATAGGTGTAAGCACGTAATCGATAATAACTTATATTAGACAAAAAATGCGCTGCTTTTCCTAGATTATCAATACGGAGTCCGCGGGATTGAAGTTTTTCAATTTGTTCAATAACGGTGATAGGATTTTTTTGGTACTGCATGGCGAATAGATGGATAGAAAGGTATAAAAAAATCGAAAACCCACCAAAGTGTGCATCGATGAGAGGCATGGTGGGTATTATTGCTCACAAAGATAGTATTTTATTTTAAAATCCAAATCTCAAATTCTAAATTTTAATGACTAAAGTCTAATCACTAGTCACTAATCACTAATCACTAGTCACTAGTCACTAGTCACTAGTCACTAATCACTAGCCTGCCTGCCGGCATAGGCAGTTCACCATTCAACAGTCGTAAGTCGTAAGTCGTCAGTGGGCAGTCAACAGTAATCAGTGATCAGTGATCAGTCAACAGATATTTCTTAGAAGGAACATTTTCAAATCTTCAAATCAACACATTTTCAAATTTCCACATCGGCACATTGCCCAATCGGCACATCGACACATTGACACATTGACACATCGACACATTGACACATCGACACATCGACACATCGGCACATCGACACATCGACACATTGCCTCATTTCCAAAATTCATAACTCATAACTCATAACTCTAAATTCTAAAACCGCACAGGTACAGAAGCGTAGGGTGGTGGGGGTGCACATAAATATTGAATCTATTCGTTTGAAAATTTACTTTTAATATTTTGAACGTGTAATGCCCGAATCTCTTTTTCATTTCCACGTAGGACGGCATCATTAAAAAATGAAATAATCTCCATTTGATTTAAATACGCTACAACGGGTTGATTTTTTTGAAGCGAATGAAGCACTTCTCGTAATCGCTTGGAAGTCAAAACAAAGGTATTTAAAGGAATTTTAGAAATTTCTTTGAGCTGGCAATTACCATAAAATACAACCATATTGAAAATAGGATAATAATGGGTTTGAGGCAATTGCTTACGTAGTTGCTCGATATGTCGTGCATTTTGTAAAATGGGATTGTAAAAACGGTATTTGTTTCTTCCATAATTCATTACTTGAGTCCATTGATCTTGATAGCCTTTACCAAAAATCCATCCGCTATATTTTTTCACTTCAAAAACAAGAATGCCAAAGGAAGTAATAGCGACAACATCTAATTGAGCATAGTGGGTAGCGCTCGTTTGAATATACAAATCACGGAAGATGCATTCTTTCGGAATACCCAAACGTTCTAAATCATGTGTAAGTTGAATCTCTGCAGCATTACCTCGTAATTGGGGATTTGAAGAAGTATAAGCATTGACTGTTTTAAAAAAGGCACTAAATCCCCGAAGTAAGGCATCGGTTGTTTGTTTACGTGTTTTGTCGTTATACAAATAGTTGTAGATGTAATATAGAACCAAAGCAATAAATAAGGCGTAGATAATAAATGCAGTCATAATATATATCCATCACATTGTTAGTTCAAAATGTAAAGTTCAGACGAAAATCCTATAAAAATAGCCAATATGTTATTACAAAACCTTAAAAATATCGTTTCTGGTTTTTTCTTATTTTTTTAAATTATTAAAGACTTAAGTTTTATACTTCTCTTTATTTTCTAAAACAACTCTATATAATCCTGGGAACCGTAATTCGAATGCACTGTCAAATGATAAAGAAGCAACATTATTCCCAGCGTGACGTCCATTCTTTTTCCGATTCGACGGATGTTCTATGTGTCCATATGCAATACCATTTGACTCAAGCATTGATTTAATTTTACTCAAGGGTGTCAACCCTTGAAACAAGGCTAAATCGGGTTGCAATACTTTTATCTCGTCTACCAGTAGTTGAAGCTCTTTTTCAAAAATAACTTTTCGATTTTCATCACCTGAGCGGAGTTTTCTATCATTCGTGACAAACTTAAAAAAGTTAGTCAAAGCAATATATTTTAAAGGATTATTGTCGTTTTCATGCAACGGTGTTTTCGTCAAACGAGCGTAATTTACAGGTACATCAAGTTGCTCCCAAATAGCCTGATAGGTAGGGAATAATTCTTTGAAATGCTTAAGAAAGAATACAGTCGATGCATAGGTACCCGCTATATGCGGATTAAAATCACAGGGTTTATCAATATTCTCTCGACGTGTTTCAAAACTTTGTAATTCAAATGTTTCATCTTTTCCGATATCCATCCCAACTACAAGTAATTTAAATGGAGCTTCTGCATAGCGTGATCCAATATAGGGATACGTAGCAAAACGAAGTTCTGGATAATCATTCACCTGACCCGTTTTAGCATTTATGTTGTGTTCTTTAAAAAATGAGGTATATAATTCCTGTATTTTATTTTCAAACATAATTTTGAATGGTGTGAAAGTTAAAAAATTAGTGGCATGAAAAAGGGAGTTTTGTTTTAAAATTCAATAGAATCAAAATCCATTCGACAAATTAATATTGAAAATTATAGGAGATTTATTCATTATCGATCTCTCCTCCAAAACATTAAATCCAAATGAATTCGAGCAGTTTGTTTATTTTGTGCCAATTCTAAGGCTTTTTCCTGTAAAAAAGTACTCTGTTCAATGCTTAGTTCTTTAATTGATTTCCATGATGTTTTGGGTAATTGACAAGCTTCAATTAGTCCTGTAGCAACATCTTTATCTAATGGTACTTCTAAGTGTTGTAAAAAAATAGTATTATCATTAATGTTATTCGGAATTGAATACCACTGCGCCATATAATGGTTATATACTACTTCTCTGAGAAATAAGTTGAGTCCTTTTCGCGCTGCTCCCCAACTTTTACCATTTTCTGGAAATGCTTTTAAAATTGTTTCAGTTTCATCATTTAAATATTCTTGAAATTGTTCCTTATGATGTAGGACTTTAAAAAATGTATCCAAATTCATTTGCATAAAATGATTTCTTAGAATTTGAATCATTAAAGGAGCCCCTTGATTTCGAATGGCAGAAGGGCCAACAGAAATTTGAGCTAAACGATATTGTATTTTTGATTTGAAATCAATGTGTTCCATAATTTTAAAAATAATTAATTAGCGAATCTGCGTACTTCCAAACTTGTCCATGTTTGGGGTGTCCTTTTTTTGAAATTGAACCCACATAATAAGTTTGTTTTGGATTATTTTGTAATATTTCGAACACAGACTGGATTCGTTGATGATAATCCTCTTTTAGTCCTTTTGGTGGATTGCCCCATGCTAGAATAACGCTGTCACAAAGTTTAATGTATTCTTCCAAATAAGAGAGATTTGTATCATTATTCATTAAACCTGAGTGGGTGTGTAAACTTTTAGAATATGTTTCAAACATTGAATACAAGTTTAATATATACAGATATTTAACATTTCTAAGAGCCTCGTCACGAGTTCGATTTTTTTCAATATAATTACATATTGTAAATACAGTTTTATCAGAATAGTTTTCTGAGGCTCGGCTTGGGTTTTTAAGAATTACAAGTAAAGATTCCTCACCAACATTATTAAACTCCAAACGTAACCACCAACGCTCTGAATTGTTTTTTTCACAGTCAACATTAATTATAAAATTGGGGTGATTATATACAGGTTTTGCTCTCATTATAAATCTTCAAAAAAGTCCATATCAATTTTTTTAAGTACTATAGTTTGTTCAGTTTGAACGCCTACATTATAAGTAATAGCTAATTGTGCTAGTAGTTTGCCATCAATCAAAATGATTTTATGTTGCTTACTATCTTCTGCCGTCTTTCTAGCATTGTCTGAAAATGAAGATGTAGTTAAAAACACTCCTTTACTAAATCCTTTAACTGCCAATGAACCAATGAAGTTTCGTATATCTGGAGAACCCACAGTACCCTCAACATAACGTTTGGCTTGAACTCCAACAGATTCTAATCCCAGTACATCCTGTTGTATTACTCCATCTATTCCATTATCACCTGTCATACCAGTTACTCTAGCAGAATCATTACGAAATCCACCATATCCCATTGCTTGCAACAATTTAATTACAAATTTTTCAAAATTTTGAAAGGAATTCGTTTTTAAAACATCCAACAAGTCCGTTGCAATTTGATTGTGAATATCTTCGATTGTTTTGCCTAATTTTTCTTGCGGTGTTTGCGAATCCTCAACGATTTGTTTACTTGTTTCTTCTTTTCCAATTCCATTAGAATTGTTATTGAATGTATTACGCCATTCTTTGTAGGAGGGAAACTGCATTAAATCATTCATACGCAGTCGTGAAGGCTTTGTATTTAAAAAATCAATGCCCGAGGGTGTAATCTTACTCATACCTCTTTCAGGATAATAAATAAGACCTGCATTTTTTAAGTGACTACGAGTCCAACTGACACGATTTTTAAATAAACTCATTTGTCCTGTAGGTACCATTTGCGTTAATTCCTCTGGGGTTAACTTAAAATCGTTTGCAAGTCGATTCATAATCTCGTTTAAACTATGGGAATGGGAATCATTCAACATTTGTAAAAACGGTAACATTAATGTCTGAAAGTCAGGGATTGGCATAGATTAGGTATTTAAAAAATTTTTACACACTTCACCAATTCGTTCCAATAAGGCATTACTTACCATACTTAATTGATTGGTGTGAATTAATAAACGTTTTGGATTGTTAAGGTCATCATAATGCATGTTCAAATATTCATTTTTCAAACCTGTAGAGGCTTCTGCTGATGCATTAGAATCGTAAGTAACCTCAAACAGTTTCTCTAAGTTAATTTGATAATCACGTACATAATGCCCCACAGCAACTATAGTAATAGGAAAGGCTCTAAAGAATGATGTTGCAAACAACTCTTTTCGCAATGCAATGCTATCTCTTGTCTTTTCAGAATTTGTTTGGTTACTATATTTGGCCGATTCTTGACTCAATTCAGAAGTAAATACATGCTCGTGAAATGTAATGTGCGAACTTCTTAGTTGATTATGATAGATATAATCAATAATGCGCTGGTAAGAACACCATGTTTTACTCGTTCCATGATTTCCTTCTTTGGATTGTTTGATTGACCTGTAAAGTTTATTAAATTGTCCTTTGTAGGGGTAAAGTGGATTATAGGCAAAACCAATTGACTCCGGTTGGATAGATTCATCAACATTCTGTTTCCAATCCTTAATGTTGTTACCATATTCCCTTTCGTATTGAAGCTGTCCTTGATCTTCGTTACGATTAATGGCAGCCTCTTTACCAATAATTGCAATTTGTGCATTTGGATTACCAGTACCCAAAAACAACTTTTTTTCTGTTGCTACTTCAAGGGCTTCTCTGAAGTCTGAAGAATAATGAATGGTCGGCATATACTATTGATTTGAATCAACACTCCAATAACTAATCGCAAGCTGTCTTTCATTCATTTGAAAGCCTTCACCATTAAAGGTTATATCATTACCATCATTAATGTACCATTCCGCATATATAATACGGTTACGAATTTTAAATTTAAGACGTGCATTGGTTCTATTAGCTACATGATCAAAGTAGGAACAATCAAATACATATTCACCATCCGCTCGATAGTTCGGTAATATACTCCCTATGATATGGGCGTATTCTGTTCGAAGTTGCCCTCTAGATTCATCATGATTATTGGTGTATACACCCGTTAAATTCCCATCCAATTGGATGTCATACAATATAATTCCTCGAAAGGATTTTTCATTTTTGTTTTGGCTCATAAGTTTTATGTTTTACCGATACTTCTTAAAATTCTCGGCTTGTTCAAATATTACTTTATAGACTTCATCCCGATCAATTGGGGAGTAGCGATTAATTTATTCTTTGGAGTGTTTATTTATAAACTTACTAGTAACATTAAAAAAAACAACGATAAATATGTGTAGGGTATATAAATACAATTATTTTAATTCGAATTGTTATATTAAAAACAAATCATTTTTTTTTTGGAATTAACTTGAGTAGAAAACTGTAGTTTTTCAAATTTAACTAAACAATGTTATCCTCGATGAGATTTTCACTATGAAAGTCAATAATCATGTCATCGCAGATTATATCAATGTGTTGATTATAAAGTAATAGTGCCGGAACATCTGGTGGATGAACACAAAAAATACGTTTTTTATCTATGATATATTTTTCTCTTAATTCCATTAATAATCTACCTAATGCATTAACTCCAACAAACTCATCATTGACAGTTGGTTTTGCTCCCCAAATTTTGTTGTCATTGGCATATTCAACAATTGATTTGTTTTGAGTTTGTTCAAGGATTACGCTAAACTTTTCCCAATTTTGAGCTAATTTTATTTCTAAAGCCCAGCGCATTACTTTAATTTGAATTCTTTCCCAATCTGGTCGAGAGTATTGTGCTTTGTATTTATTACTAATCATTTTTGCTTTCATAGCATTATCTTGATTAATAATTTCAAATTGAATCTCTGGATTAGTTGGATAGCGCATTGCCTGATATAAATGTTCAGAAGAAGGAACAATTACCTCATTGATGTATAATGAAAAGCCAGATGCCATATTGGATAAACCTCCAAACGGTTCAGTTGTTTTTCTAAAAACAATGGCGTCTTTTGATTTATAGGTTCTGTTATTCATAGTAAAAAGTTAGGGTAAATATACTAATTTATTTTAAATACCTCTGTTATGTAACGGAAAAAGACCGCTCCAATTGTGCGCGGGATTATCCCACCAAAATACTATTGGACAGGTATTACTTATATTTCGCCAAGTAAAGAATAAGGTTCCTGTTCCAAATGTTTTGTAACTAGGATACGTTTTTCCTAAAGGTCTATGTTTATGTTTAATTGTTTCGTCTTGAATTCTATTTATAATTTCAATTCCTTTATCTAAAAATAGTTTTTCTAATCTATTTCTGTTCTCTTTGGATGAAAAAAATGTTTCTATACTAGGTTGAGTTGCTTTTCTGTAAGCCTTATCTGATTGTAATATTGCTGTTTCAAGACTTACTAAATAAGCATCATATTCATTTTTTGATTTTTCGGGATAAACCAAATTTATCTTAGGATTAAAACTTCTTAAATTATTTTCAATAACATAGAAACTACTTATTGGGAATTTAACCACATCTAAAAAATAATTTTCATCATCAAATAATTTTTTAAGCGAATACCTCGTATTATCAACACCCCAAGTATGACTACAAAAGAAAAAGGATAATAATCTAACTTCTTTATTAATTAACTGTTGTAATAAATTCTCTTCCTCTATAAATTTTTTAATACCTAACTTAAAAGTTCTTCCGCTAGCTAAAACATCATCTAAATAAATATAATTTCTTACCCCTAAAGAGCCACATATATCCAATGATAAACCTGTATTTTCGACCACTATATAATTGAGTAACTTCAATAAAATAGATTGACTTTTATGTTCTGCTTGAGAATTTATAAAATGCGTCTCTCTTAAAAAAGTTTCAATATTTTGATAACCAAAAAATGTGGTCGCCTTATTTACAAATTCCCATAGTATTTCTTTTGCTTTATCCTTAGATATATAAGTTCCCTGATTTAGTATATGTAATAGTTCACTTAAAACAAATTCTTGATCGGATTCATCAAATTGTCCGACCCAAGCTAAAACATGTTCAGATGACATCACAAACCCTTCGTTATAATCGGAATGGTAATCTTGTGTAATTGCTGCAATATTTTCTGCTAATTCTTTCAACTTTTAATTATTTATTTTTATCAAAATCATACTTAATGTCTTTAATGACTTCTTTAATATAAACAACCTTTTCGGCTATATCGTTTAATGATGTTTCTGTATATGCTTTAATTGGTTTACCAAAAGCAAATTCTATTTTTGAGTTTATTTTATTAAGTTCTTTGGCTAATTTTAGTAATTTGTTGGTTTCAAATTCTAGTTCCTTTTGTGATAAACCAAGATGTTGAAAATCAAATTGATATTCTATTTCATCTAATGAATTATTATCAAAAAGTAAATTTTCTTCATCTATCGGTTTGAATCCAACACCCAGAGCAACTTTTAAAGAGTTTTGATAATTAGTTTCTCCTATCTGTTTACGATTTATACTAATTTTTTGTTCAAATCGATCAGTTTCTTCTAAAAGATAAGGTAAAATAACATGTTTTAAAGCTTTTGATAAATGCCCTTTTTTTTGATGTCTTGGCAATATTACCCAATGCAAATCGTGTGTCATATCTAAAACCGCGCCTACATATTCATCTTTGTCTTTTATTAAAAAATAAGTGTAAGGTATATGACTATTGGAAAAACCATCTTCGCCCCAAATATGCGCTATTTCTACATTTTTGCCAATATCAACTTTTACACAATCTTTAAAATTTGGATTACGATTGAGTTTATTGATTAACAGTACGATTGATTCATTGGTCATAAGGATTGTAACCGCTCTAAAGCAGAGTAAAAATTTTATATATTTTTAAACATAATTTTTTATGGCATTAAAAAACCAACTCACATTTTTGGCCTTTCGATCGGCTCGTACCTGTGGCAACAAGTACAATTTATTTTTACGATCCAAGTCTCTTAATAAAGCTCGCAAAGGCAACCCCTCACGGTGGTCTTTTTTGAAAAAGCCTTTTTCAATAAGAATAGGCATAAGGTCTTTGGGTTTGGCATCGATAAGTTTTTTTTGCTCCAAATAGGCTTTTAGGGTGTATCCCATTTTTATGATTTCTACGGTTTTCATGATTTTTTATATTAGCCCTAATTCTTTTCCTATATCCTGATACATTTTTGACAATGGCCTCTTATGTTGCTCTTTTTCTAATGAATAGTTGCCTAATATCATTCTATCTAATTCAGATTTACTAAATTGTAAACCTTTATAAGAACTTAAATATTCTCTATACTTTTTAGAGTATTTCAAATTTCTCTTTATTATTAATTCAATTGCGTGATCATAATGAAGCTCATATAGTTCTTTCAAATTAAAAACTTCTAAATGACCCGGAATTGATTTTTTAAAATAAACTTCAACATCTGATTTTCCAGATAATGGATTTATTATTGCTATATTTTTTATCTTATGACCTAATTCAAAGTCATTATAATTTAATAGATAGGGATTTGTTAAACGTTTAACAAATGGGTCGTTTTCTTCTTTAGCTCCAAAACCATTACAAGGTTTACATGATGGAATTAAGTTGAAATAACTTAAACCTAAAATTGGATATTTTGACTTTGGATAAAAATGGTCGATTTCGGGTTTTGTTTTTTTATTTTTACTTGTTGTATAGATGTAATTTCTATTACAGTAAGGACATGTGTCAAAGTTTATTTTACTTATAAATTCCCATTTATCTATAGCTTTTTTATTTTCATAACCATTGATAATAAAAATATTTCTTAGTACTATATTATCACTATGGTTTATATCTATAAAAGTTGAATGAAAAGCATTTTGATGTGAAACATAGTTAACTAAGTCTGATGGGCTTTTTGTTATCAAATCTCTCAAGGAATTATTACTTAAGTTTCTTAAATTTGTCAAAAATAGCCTTAAGTTTGCCGAAACAATAAAGGTGTTTTTTTTGTATTTAACACTACCTTTATTGAGTACTCTATTGATATGATGTAAAATCAAATCTTTCACATTCTCATAATGTTCTTCTGCAAAAGAATTATTTACTTGAATTGGAATCATTTCTTAAATGTTTTAGTTTTTCTTCTAATCTTTTAATCTCATCTTTCTTAAACTGAGGAAATGCCTCCAAAAACATGTCATTAAGTTTCTCACTTAAATAGGGTTCTCCGATTTGTTCGATAACTTTTTTTGCTACGATAGGTTCAGTTATCCATTCAATTTGTTGACGGATTGCGCTATCATTTATGTATTCGATAACATCTTGTATTTTTCCTTTTGCAAATTCGCCAATTAAACCATCATCAACAAAAAATGAATCAGAGATAAGATCACTGATATTTGCCCCAAACGATACTCTTGGTTTAGAATCATTATCAAACGCAAAACTTGATTTAGTCTTGTCAAGATATATTACATTTGAATTTAAGATATCGGATAAGGTTAAAGCATCATGAGTCGTAAAAATTATTTGAACTTTTGTACCCAACTTGTTAAAGTAGGATTCAAAGAATAGTAAAATAAATTTCACGAACTGTTTTTTCCATTGTGGATGAAAGCCTAAATCTGCTTCGTCCAATAAAACGAAGTTTAAAGGATTTAAATTTCCTTTGGGGATTGTTGACAATTCTTTATCAAAAACCTCATGAAAACGTGAGAATAAATTTAGTAGTGCATTTTCACCCGAACTAAGACTCCTTCCTGAAGGTTGAAAATTAATAAAATCATTAATTCTAGAACGATTAAAGAATTTTAAGTCTAAAAGTGTATCACCGCTCTTTTTGTAGTAGGTATCTACTTTGTCTAAAAACTCATTTTGAAGATTTAATAGCGCTATCGCTTTTTCTTGGTCTAAGTATATTGCTTTTTCATTCCAGTCAAAGAATCTGTTGTCGTGGTCATCCTCAGCTTCCGTTAGATCGATATAATTAAAAACTTCTTCAATTAGTTTTTTTGTTTCTGAAATAGGAAGTAATGTAAACTCTTTTCCGCCTATTCTATAATAGTGATTTTCTAAAAAATCAAAAAATGCTAATAATGAGTTTGTGTTTTTATGTTTACTCTGAAAAGTATTTGGGTCAATCTTTAGAAATCCTTCAGATAAATAGGTGTTTTGTTTTTCCATTTGAATAATAAATAGGCAAATGAAATCCATCAAGAAATAATTTTTAAGCATATTTTTCTGAAGAAGCACTAGACTAAAAACTTCAGGTCTGTCTTCGTTTATCTTTTTCGCCTCGAGTCTTACTTTATCATAAATGAATTGCAGAACACTTCTAAAACCATAAGGAGTATTGTGAAATTGTATTTCGTCTTTTTCATAATCCACGTCAATCATATGGCGGGTAAACGTTATTTTGTTTAGGCCATCTGTTGGTAAACCAAAAAACTTTGCGAATTCTTGCCCTAAATCTGAATTGATAAATTCCATTTGCCTAATCCATGTCTTCATTTTTAAATGTTGAATTGGATTAACCTTGTCACTTGATTTTCTAATACTATCGATTTTATCTAAATCATTGTCAATTGTTTGGTCAAGGCTTAAATCAAAACCACCTCTATCAAGTTTAAAATCGAGATAAGGAGAGTAATAAAAAGTTGTGGATTCCGCATGAAAGATTTCATACTCGAAGTCAAACATAATATTCGAACGCTGCTTCACCAATATCTTATCTCCATCTTCAAATACTAATGCTGATATATAACCATATTGCTTATTGATAACGTTAATTAATAAATCAAGTAAAGAACTTTTGCCAGCTCCATTTCTACCCACAACAGCACTCAGAAGTCTGATTGTTTCTTTACTGTAAAAATTTACAACATAATCCTCGTTTTCTTCTTTACTTATTGTCCTGTCATTTAACGTGTATACAAATTTACCCCCAAAGTTTATTACTGCGGGATTGTCAATTAAAAAATGTTCTTCAATGTATATTGCTGATAATATCATATTTGTTAATTCTACTTATAACCATCTTTGTCCTCCGCAACCATCCCCAACTCTCACTCAACTTCACCAACCGTAACCTGACAATTCATCAACATCGGTAACAACCAATCGCGTAAAGAGGCGAGGTGTTGGTTTTTTTTATTGTTTATTGATAGTTGGAGTATTTTAAACTTCTTATGAAATGTTAAAGAGAAAAAAGTCCAAATGAAAAAAATTAATATAGCGATAGATATTTCTAACATGGTATTATAATTATTTAATGAATAATGATTTATAAAATGTAAATTTCTTTATTATGCCATTTCAATGCTTCAATAGATGGATACCATTTTTCAGATTGGGGTAATTGTATTGGTTTTCCTTCAAATTGTCGAATCGAGTAATTAGATTCATTTTCTTTGACGATTGGGGATACACGAACAACAAAATCTTTATTGATAGTAATTAACCCTCGATCAAATGCACGATGTAGATTCGGACATAATGATATTCCATTGGGTAGTGTATCATCCCTTGAAATGCTGAAGGGTACAATATGGCACGCATCTATCATTTGAATGGTACGGTCTGTAGTTGTTTCAATCTTAAGACCTGAAATACAACAGGTATGATTATATATTTCAGGAACTTTCTTTTTAAAAATTCCACCTCTCACAAATAACTCTTCTTGAAAATTGGTTTCCTCGAGTTTTGATTCCAATTCTTTGATTTGATGAACATAGACTTCAGGAGATTCATTTAGAATTTGTTGTTCTATTTCAACATACAAGGAAGGTGTTTCAGCATTGTATTGTTGTTTTGTCTCGGGGAAGTATTTCTCCAAAAGGTAATTGGTGAAAAAAGTATTTTCATTAGGTTGTTGTAATAACTGAAAGAAACTGAGGTCAATTTCAGCATACAGTATGTTTTCAGTTAGGCTTTTAAAACTCTTAATGCTCTTTGAACTTGTGATAAAATCTTCAAATTGCGTTTTACTTTTTAAATGCCAAAAGGGTTCAGAGCGTAAATGAAAAAATGGTAATGCAAAATTTTCTGTATGTCCTGTAATTACTAGTTTTTTCCAATTGTCTTTAAAAGCAATTACTAGTTCTGGTGTAATGAAAATTTTATTGTTACCAATAGCACCTTTACGAATTAATTCAAATAGCGACAATAACAATATAGGTTTGTGGGGAGCAAATCCAAAATCTTTATGGAATGCTCTATTCAGCTTGCCTAGATGGTAGATATATTTTTCTGTATCGTTATTAAAATTCATCCTTTTCTAATTTATCACCCCCTCAAACACCCCAATCACTTTAAAATCCTGTAAGCTGTCTTTTTGAAGTAGGATAGGGGCAAAGTGAGCGTCAAACGACTTTGGTTTTAAGAGAATGGTCTCGTGTTGCCAGTTGTCTTCACCCGTTGTTTTTTTACTTTCATATTCTTTTACGGTATAACTCGCTCCCGATTCAGGGTCTTGAATATCGCTTGATTGGACCAGTACAATTTTACCGTTGCGCGAACCGTAGTGGTATTTCCGGAATAAAGCGATGGAGCCGTTAGGTATAATCTTATTCATGGATTCGCCCACCACTTTACAAGCAAACAAATCCTCTGCCACCGTAAAGTGAGGTGGTAGTTTAATCCATTCCAAAACTTCGGGTTGTTGCGTATCGCTAAATCCGCCTGCAGCTGCCTCCAAATCATAAAGCGGTATGGCATTACCAAAAGGAATCACTTCTTCCTCCGCCGTAAAATGATAGGAGGGAACTTCCTGTTGATGGGTAGCAATATGTTGCGCTAAGTACATCCGTAGATTAGGATCACAGGCATACACATAGGTGCCTTTGATCCCGCGCAACAAAATGGTTTTGTAAATATTGAGAATGTAGTTTCGTAACACTTCTTCATCGCGAATTGTATTTTTACCCGCTTTATCTTTGTAATTGTTGGCGATAATTTCAATTTGTTGGGTATCGAAGTTATACGTGATTTCATGCCCGAAGATGATGCCCGCGTAGTTCAAATCATAGCCTTGGGTGGTATGGATACAACCTACTTCATACAGCGCGTTTTCGGTATTGATCCAATCAATATTCGTGCGGTTCCATTGTAATTTTGTGCTTTCTATGGTAATATCAAAAAGCGAAGAATCGTTTTTGGAAATCCACTCCCAAGAATAGCCCGCAATCATCCGTGATAATCCATGTTCTTGTTCCCGCAATTGCAATTCTTCTATAAAAGAAGCAATGGAATCAAATAAGACAAATTCATAATCTTTGGAAGCATACTTGGGTGTGCCTATAGGGATCGAACTGTCTAACAATTGCCGTATGTAATCCACATAGCCATTACCGCCGTTCACACGAAACTGAGAACGCAAAGGCTCAATAACGGTACTGGGCAGTTGTTTCATTTCAGTAAACGCTTCTTGAGGAACATCCGAAGGTTTGATGGATTGGTTTTCATCATAAAAATAGATACACTTGGCTCGGGTGCGTTGCATCCAATCCAATTCATGAGTTTCTGATTTATCCAAACCTAATTCCGTACACACTTCATCGAATACTTTAAAATACGGTCCCAGATTCACCCTACGGCGTAATCGATGGGATTCATCCACAAGAAGAATATCATAATCTTCTTTAAATACATCCGACGGACCAATTACCATTTTAGGATTAAGACCTTTGATATTTTTAAACACCTTCTGTAGAGTTTTACGAAAGGAACCCATCGGAACCACTAAAGCCACTTTGGGATTGCGGTATTTCACTTTTAAACGAACAATCAAGTCCAAGAATTGTTGCTCTTCCTCTCCAAATTCTTTAAAGTTGAAATCGTCATTATCCGTACAAATCAATTTGATCAAGAACACCGCCATGATACTTTTGCCTGTTCCTGCGCCACCTTCCATCACAATATTGTGTGTAGTGTCATTCAGCAAATGCTGCATGATGAGCATCAAACTCCTGCGTTGGTCTATGGATAAGGATTTATAGGGGGAATATTTGAATAAGTCGGAGTTGTCAATATGCTCCAAAGAATGTTGCGCAATTCCTTTGGCACGCAATTGATCCCAAATACTTCGAAATATTTCCCAGTACTGTGGTTTTTGGTAATAGTTGTGATTCGCGAGTCCCACATTGCCATTTAGTAAACGGTATTTGCCATCCCCAGAGAAGTAGCGAATTAAATTCGATTCAATATCTAGGGTTGCTGATTTATTAAAGGTATTGCTCGTTACGATGTGAACTTCGGATAATTTACTTTTATCCGTATTTTTGAGATGCGCTGCCATACGACTAAACGTATCGGTAGTTTCTCCAATATAAGCTTCTTTAATTTTCCCATCGGAGAGAATATACACAACAGGCCATAAGTCCTTGGCATAGTGTACGTTTTCCAATTCGGGTTCACGAATTAAATTAGGCGTAAAATCAAAGCGAAGAATGTCAACCTTAATAGGGTCGTTCATCATAATTCATCATATTTTTTGGCGGTACCCTTAGCTTTTTCTACAGGGTATTTCTCATTGTTTTTTTGGATTTTTTCCAGCACGATATCAAAGATATTCAGTTGGTGTTTTTCGGCTAGAAGTAACGAAAACGACAAAATATCAGCCAATTCCTCCTTCAACTTCTCCAACTTCACATCCTCACTATTGCTGTCATTCTTCCATAAAAACAACTCATTCAATTCAGCGGCTTCAATAGAAATCGCCAATGCCAAATTTTTAGAATCATGAAATTGTTCCCAATCCCGATCATCTCTAAATTGTAGGAGTGCTTCTACTACTTGTTGATATTTATCCATGTCACTTCGTTTCCTCAAACTTACCAAAAAATCCCCAACCAGTCAAACCAATTGGGGATTCAACAAAACGCAAGGCCAATATAGGCGCGGGTACGGAAAACCGTAATTCTATTAACTAACCACTGCAAAGGTGCACAAACCCATTGGATTCCCCCTTAGGGTTTTTCCTAATTCTTCAAAGTATTTTACCCCCAAAGTGCGGGGTTTTTTCCCCCAAGCGGCCCTCCACCCGCGTAAAGTGGCTGTGTAGTCCATTTTTCCCTGTGGCTCCTTGTGGGATAAAGTATGGATAAAGTATGGATAAAGTATGGATATAGCATGGATATGACACTCTTAAGCTAGCCGCTGAGAAGCTAAGCTACTGAGACTGCGACTGCGACTGAGACTGCGACTGCGACTGCGACTGCTTACTGTACACTGAACACTGAACACTGCCCACCACACCCTGCCATCTTGTCACCCAATCCCTGACAAAAACGCCCCCAAATTGCCTTGGCACAAAAGTTGTCATTATCGAGTCGTGCTAAGGCACGGCCTACTCCTAGAGAGGTCATTCAACAGAAATAAAATAAAGGAGATTAATATCATGGGAAAAATTATTGGTATCGATTTAGGTACAACCAATTCATGTGTAGCCGTTATGGAAGGGGGAGAACCCGTAGTAATCGCTAACGCAGAAGGGAAACGCACCACACCTTCAGTCATTGCTTTTGTGGAAGGCGGCGAAATCAAAGTAGGCGACCCTGCCAAACGTCAGGCGGTCACCAACCCGACCAAAACCATTGCGTCGATCAAACGCTTTATGGGAAATAAATACACCGAAAGTGCCAAAGAGGCTTCCACCGTAGCCTATAAGGTAGTGAAAGGCGACAACGACACCCCACGGGTCGATATCGATGGGCGTTTGTATACCCCACAAGAATTGTCGGCCATGACGCTACAAAAAATGAAAAAAACTGCCGAAGATTACCTCGGACAAGCGGTAACCGAAGCGGTAATTACCGTACCCGCATACTTTAACGACGCGCAACGTCAAGCGACCAAAGAAGCGGGAGAGATTGCCGGATTGAAAGTAATGCGTATCATCAACGAACCTACCGCAGCGGCACTTGCATACGGTTTGGATAAAGCAGGAAAAGACCAAAAAATTGCCGTGTACGACTTAGGAGGGGGAACCTTCGATATCTCGATTCTAGAATTGGGCGACGGCGTGTTTGAAGTATTATCCACCAACGGCGATACGCATTTGGGGGGAGACGACTTCGACCAAGTAATCATCGACTGGATGGCCAACGAATTCATGAGCGAAGAAAGCGTTGATTTGCGCAAAGACCCGATGGCCTTACAGCGTTTGAAAGAAGCTGCTGAAAAAGCCAAAATCGAGTTGTCATCGTCGACACAAACCGAAATCAACTTACCGTATATTACAGCCACGGCCAGCGGACCCAAGCACATGGTGAAAACCTTAACCCGTGCGAAGTTTGAACAACTCGCGGATAGTTTGGTAAAACGTTCGATGGAACCTGTAGCCAAGGCCTTGAAAGATGCAGGATTATCAACTTCCGATATCGATGAGGTGATTTTGGTAGGAGGATCTACGCGTATTCCGGTGATCCAAGAGCAAGTTGAAAAATTCTTCGGTAAAAAACCTTCCAAAGGGGTAAATCCCGATGAAGTAGTTGCCATCGGTGCAGCCATTCAAGGGGGAGTATTGACCGGCGATGTCAAAGACGTTTTATTGCTTGACGTAACTCCATTATCGTTGGGAATTGAAACGATGGGGAATGTGATGACTAAGTTAATCGAGGCCAACACGACCATTCCAACCAAAAAATCGCAAGTATTCTCGACGGCAGCCGACAACCAACCCAGTGTAGAAATTCACGTGTTGCAAGGCGAACGTACCATGGCGGCCGATAATAAAACCATTGGACGTTTCCACTTAGACGGCATTCCACCAGCGCCTCGCGGGGTACCTCAAATTGAAGTAACCTTCGATATTGACGCCAACGGAATCATCAAAGTGTCGGCAACTGATAAAGGAACCGGTAAATCACACGACATTCGTATCGAAGCCTCTTCTGGATTAACCCCCGAAGAAATCGAGCGCATGAAGAAAGAAGCCGAGATGAATGCCGAGTCCGATCGCAAAGCCAAAGAAAAGGCCGACAAGTTGAACGAAGCCGACAGTATGATTTTCCAAACCGAAAAGCAATTGACCGAGTTTGGGGATAAATTGTCAGAAGGCAATAAAACGGCGATTACGGCTGCTTTGGAGGACTTGAAAAAGGCCTACGAAACCAAAGACGTAGACACCATTCAGCCTGCTTTAGACAAAATCAATGAAGCTTGGAAAAATGCTTCAGAAGAGTTGTACAAAGCCCAAGCGGAAGGTCAAACCCACGAAGCACAGCCACAGCAAGAAGCGACTGGCGATCAAACGCAAGACGTGGATTTTGAAGAAGTAAAATAAGCCGTGAACAACGGAAATCAATAGAAGTCGGATCTTAGGGTCCGACTTTTTTTTGCATCGCTCTTTTCATTTGCGCGATGATTAACGTATGCGGAAACGTAATGGCAGCCATCAAGGAAAAGAACAGGGCTTTGAACACCGTATCATTCGCAATAGCCCAATACGCAATCGCCATAGTGCCCACTGCCAAACTCCAGTACAACGCACTCGATTTAAAATAAGACCACCACGAGTGCACATTTTCTTTTCCATACAAAAAACGAATTTGCTCCTGAATTGAAGGAACGCTATGCCATAACACAAAGTACATGCTGAATCCCCAAATCAGTCCCGCGTGATAAAAGATCAGGGTAAATACAATAAGGTAAAAAAGATTTCGTCCAATACTCGCCCGAAAGGCCTCACTTTGTTGCGCTAAAAAACTTCCTAAGCCCAACACCAAGACTCCGAGAATCATGGTGATTTCATGCACCCACAGCTTGGGATACGATTTTCGCGTGATGGTTTCAACGATCGTTTGTACTTCTTTTTCATGAAAACAAAAAAGAATACCCAATACCAATAAACCATAACTGCCTTGAAAAAGCATCCAAAGGCGTTGTACTGACGACGGCATTGCCAACGTCCAGTGCTGATTGCCAAAGTGATAGCCGCTAAGGAGGATAAAAAGGAGTAAACCATAGGAGGGAAGAAGCGTAAATACAACCATGCCTACCAACACAATAATTATGTATTTCATCAACAATTTTACCTCCCATGAGGTTGCAACGCCCCCTTTTAATTGTTGCCCAATAGTTAAATCATTGGCACCGTGTACAATGCCTAGTAAGGCAATTCCTACATATCCAATAAGCTGCTGATTTTCAATGGAAATAAAATTTGCCAACCATAACATGAAAAATGTCAGTAAAATCCGAAGGTGAAGCGAAGTTTCCATGTATAGTTCGTTAAAATTGTTTAATAAAAATACAAAAAATATTAAACAAAATAACATATTTGTGTTTAATGTTTTGTAATTTTAATTAAACAAAAACAAGTAATAACAACTAAAACAACAAATTATGACAAACTTCAGTTTATTGACCGGTTGGGTAGCCAAAATGATGCCCACGGATTACATTGGATTTACATTTTTCATCGGATGTATGGCCATGATGGCGGCTTCGGCCTTTTTCTTCTTATCCTTAAGTCAGTTTGACAAAAAATGGCGTACCTCAGTGTTGGTTTCTGGGTTAATTACCTTCATTGCGGCGGTACACTATTTTTACATGCGTGATTATTGGAGTGCTTTTGGAGAATCGCCCACCTTTTTCCGCTATGTTGACTGGGTATTGACTGTGCCGTTGATGTGTTTGGAATTTTATTTGATTCTCAAAGTAGCAGGAGCCAAAACGTCCTTGTTATGGAAAATGATTGGCTACTCTTTGGTGATGCTTATCACGGGGTACTTTGGTGAAGCCGTTGATCCAGGAAACGCTGCGATGTGGGGCTTGGTATCAGGTTTGGCCTATTTCATTATAGTGTATGAAATTTGGTTGGGCGAAGCTTCCAAGTTGGCCAAAGCCGCTGGAGGTTCGGTACTCGAAGCTCACAAAATTTTATGCTGGTTTGTATTGGTTGGTTGGGCCATCTATCCGTTGGGCTATATGTTGGGTACCGAAGGTTGGTACACATCAATGTTAGGCAAAGGAAATGTAGATGTGGCGTACAACATTGCCGATGCTATCAACAAAATTGGTTTCGGTTTGGTCATCTACAACTTGGCCGTGAAGTCAAGCAAAGACTAACCCTTTTTTCCTCCATAAAAGCAGACGAATTTCCAAGCGGAGTTCGTCTGTTTTTTTTACGTCAAAATAATTTGTACATTCGGAACACTAAAATCCTTTATACCATGAAAAAAATTGTGTTCTTCATTTTATTTTGTTTCATCTCGTTGGTCAATGCCCAAAAGAAAAAAGCGCCGGCAGCCTCTCCCGTATTAGCCAAAGTTGAAAATCTAGTCTTGGAACTCAAAGGTGGAAATTTACAGTTGGTTCAAATGGAAGGTACCAAGGCAAAAGAAACCGTTGTGATTCAAGCGAATGCTACGGCTTTAAAGCCTGTTGATTGTAAAATTATCCCCTTTACCGCTTCAGGAAGTAAATTGTATGCCGTGTCCTGGACCGAAAAAAAGACGGTAACCACTACCGATAAAACAGAAGAAATTACAACCATCACCCATGCAATTTATGAATGGGCCAGTAAGAAACAAGTTTTTTTCAATACACAAGTCACCAATAACATCACCGAAAAAGTGTATTTAGATCGCAATAAAAATGCCAGTGAAACCCAAATGCGGGTACGTCGTGAAGGTTATGAATTGGTCATCAACCCCGATGGAACGGTAACCCAAAAGAATAAAACGACAACGCTAACCTGGACCTTCGATGCTACGAGTAAAGCAATGGTACAAGTTAAGAAAAAATAAGTATTTTGTTTACGGTTTTATCACCAAAGCATATTTCTCCAACAAGCCATGCAGCCCTTGTGCGCTGAAAATGGCTTTTTTCATTTTATTTTTTTCAGGATCAATACGGTATTCATAGCTGGTGTAAAAATCGGCTTTTTCTAAATTGGTGTTGCTAAAAACCGCACGGCGCAAATTGCACGAGTCAAACAAAGCGCCCGACAAATCGGTTTCCATAAAATCGGTGGCAATCATACTGCAGTGAATGAACTGAATCTGCCGCAATTTCAGTTTGTAAAACTGACTGTAATCGAGTAAGCAGTCTTTAAAGTGAAATTCATAAATCACCTGATCGGTCATGGCAAAATTGACCGACGTCAAGTCGCAATCGGTAAACCAAACGCCACGCAACGCGGTATGGTTGAGCTTGGTGCCTTTAAAATTACAACGCACAAAATTACAGTCCACAAAAGTCACATTCTGGAAGAAACAGCCCGTAAAGTCGCAATCGGTAAAGGTACATTGCTCAAATTCGGTATGTTGTAAATCGGCTTGGGTATAGGTTTGCTGGCTAAAGTTTTGGTCGTGCGTAAAATCGTAACTCATGATTCAATTTTGGAGCAAGGTAACCATTTTACACTAGTTTTTGTTACATTTGAACAAATGCCCAACCATGCTTTTTCAATTTTGTCCCCGTTGTACGTCTGCCAAAATCACCGAAACCAAGGCATATCGTATCGCTTGTAACCACTGTGGTTTTGTGTACTATCACAATGTAGCAGCGGCTGTTGCCGTTGTATTGCGCTATCACGATCAGGTGTTGTTTACGGTGCGTCAAAAAGACCCCGATGCAGGCACCCTCGATTTACCGGGCGGTTTTATTGACCCAGGCGAACGGGCTGAGGCAGCTGCTTGCCGCGAAATTAAAGAAGAACTGGGTATCATTCTCGATCCGAGGAAACTCAAGTACGTTACCACGGCGGCTAATGATTATTTGTACAAAACCGTTCCTTACAAAACCCTTGATATTTTTTTCGAGTACGAACTAGAACATCCTGAATTGGGCATCACTGCCCCCGACGAAATTGCGGCCCTGCAATGGTGTCATCCGCCTACCATGGACTTGAATGCAATTGGGTTTTTTTCCATTCGCAAAGTGATTGGGGAGTGCTACAGTATCTAATTTTTACGCCACTTTCGGCCACATACGTTGGGCATTTTCACGCGCAATAAGACCTAAAGTTTGGTGAATTCGTTCCAATAGTATTTTTGTGGTCATGACACGCGTGTCGGCGGCAAAACTATGGTTTCCGTACGGGCCATATACTGCAGGATCGGTCACCTGAAAGAGTCCCACGGTAGGCGTCAATGCGGCACTTGCCAAATGCATAACCCCACTATCAGCGCCAATGAATAATGTGCAATTGGCTATTACAGCGGCCATTTCACGAATGGATTTTGAATACAATGTGGGAGCGGCAAAATCAATTTGTGACACATGTTCAGCGGGAAGGATTTCGATAAATTGATAGTTCGGAAACTCGGTCTGCAAGCGCTGGTAAAAAGGAATCCACCATTCCGGCGAAAAACATTTGGCCCCTGTGGCATAGGTGAACAAGGCGATATGGTTTTTCTCATTGGGCACTAATGAATCCAATAGCGCTTTCCCCATATTTTTTTCTGCTACCGAAAGCTTTACATCCATCAGCGGCAACGGACGCGGGGTCATAAAAAGTGTTTGAGGGGTCCAAAACGTCCGAAAATCCATAACCAAACCATGCGCCATGTGGGGAATTAGTTGGGAGCGGAGGACTTGTAAGTTTTCATTTCGGTCGCCATACCATTTGTATGTTCCCCGCGCCCAAGCTGTAGCCAATCGTCCTGATGACGAATGCGAAACACTATTGATCACAAGGTCATACGCCCGCATCCGCAACCGAACCCACGTCCACAGATAGGTTCCCAAAGCTTTAAAATGTTTTTTGGGTAACGCCAGAATTCGGTCTACTTGAGGATATTCTCGAAACACCTCCGAAGCAATGCCTCCTTTGACGAATAAATCTACCGTAGCTGTGGGGAAAAGTTGTTCCATTTCGGCTACAATCGGCGTAATTAAAAGTGTATTCCCTAAACGATGGTTGGGCCGAATAATCAAAATACGACGAATAGGCGTAGGGGTACAATTGGAAGGATTGTGCATAGGGCGACGCGATTGTCCCAAACGACCCGTTACGGCTTGGGTTAATTTTTTGCGCCAGTGCTGTATTGTAGGAGATAATTTCATGAGGATGTAGCCGTTTAAAGTGAGTACAATAGAAACGTAATACAAAAGTACGCTACCGTTAATCGAGCGTTTCAAAACAACTGTTAATTGACATAATTTTAGGATGTTATGTTAATTTATGTAAAAAAAGCTATGGATGTCCAAAGCCGTTTTTTTGCAAAAACCCACAGCGTTTTTTTTCATTTGCGATGTAACAAAACATAGGGGTGTTGGACTAAAGTAAAAAAGCGCTTCTATGAATAAAGTGGTACTTTCTGCTCCAAAGAATGGTGAAATTCGGGTTTCGGGTGTACAAGCGTATGACAGTCGCGTTGAATTTTCAGCTTTTTCGGCCAAATACGTGGTACGGGGTTGTGAGCAATACCGCATTGACAATCGAACGTACCGGGTGGAGTCGGGCGAGTACATAGTAGGGAATGCAACAACGTCTTCGCATATCATTATCGATAGTCCCCAACCTGTTTTAGGCATTTGTTTAGACATTCAACCCGAAGTGATTCAAGAGATTTTGGATTTTGAATACGGTACGCAACCCGAGTTGGCGGCTTTTATTTTGCAACAAGAGCAAATGGTCAACCGTTACACTGCGGCACACACCCACTTGGGCTATGCTATTCGCCATATCGAACAACATTTTGAAGCCTTAACCCGAGAGGAAGCCGTATTACATCAGGAGTTGTTTTATACCTTGGGCGAGTGTATGGTCAAAGATCAAGCGGTTCTTTGGCAACAATTTTCGCGTCTAAAAACGGTGAAGCAAGAAACCAGTAAGCGTTTGTTCGATTTCGTTCACGAAGCGCGTTTGTATATCGAACGGCATTATTTGGAACCCATTGCGCTCTCTTCTATAGCCCAAGAAGCCCATTTGTCAGAGTATCATTTCATTCGACTTTTTAAAAAATTATTTGGACGTACACCCTACCAATACGTCTTGCATTTGCGTTTGCAACACGCTCAATTATTAATACGCGAAGGTCATGCCGTGGCCGAAGTGGCTTTTCAAACCGGTTTTGCAGATAAATCAGCCTTCTGTAAAGCCTTTAAAAAGAAATTTGGACAAACGCCCTCTGCGGTGAAATAAGCAATTTTTGACACCCCCTCCTTCCAATTGTCCCCGTATTTTTGACTAAAAAAAAGATGAAAAATACATTCGGACGAGGATTGCACCTGCTCTTTGTGTTCGTAGGCGTTTTCCATATCATACAAAAAGATTGGGGGCAAGCCTTAATCTACCTCGGGTTGGGATTGGCATTCGATCCCTTTACCCCCACACAAGCTTGGAACAACAAGCCCCTTTGGCAGAAAACGATTTTGCTTTCTGAATTAATTCTGGTCCTTGTCTCAGGGGTACTGTTGTTCTCTACATCTCATTTTTAATTAAAAAAAAGAAAAGCTATGCGAAAATTAGGATTTCAATTAGGGCTCATCGTATTTGGGATTGCCTTGGTAACTGCTCAACCGTTGCCCCGTCGACCGTGGTTGGGTGCCCGACTCAGTGCCAATCCCCAAGGCGGGATTACCCTCAATCAAGTCGTAGGAGGTACTGCCAAAGCGGCTGGATTGCAAGCCCAAGATGTATTGTTGCAAATCAACGGAAAAACGTTACAACACCCGAGTGAAGTGGCGCCCACGATTGCTCAATACACCGAAAAACAAGCGGTTACATTTACAATACGACGGGCAGGTTCGCAACAAGAAATCAAAACCACGTGGGTGGGACGCGATCGCGAATCGGTTGCAAAAGGAACCGTTACGTATGATCGGGTACCGTTCAAAGGCGGTCAATTGAGTGTGATTATCAATAAACCCGAGGGGACAGGCAAACTTCCAGCGGTACTATTCATTCCGGGTTATACCTGTAGTTCTGTGGATGGCTTAACTCCCGATCATCCTTACGGACGAGTTGTCCAAGCGTTTCACAATGCCGGATTTGTAGTGGTGCGCGTTGAAAAAAGTGGGTTAGGAGACAGCCAAAACACGCCCGATTGTAGTACCACGACCTTATATGATGAAGTAGAGAGTTTTAAGGCGGGCTTCCAAAAAATGAAATCCTTACCCTATGTCGATACCGAGAAGCTCTTTATTTTCGGGCACTCGATGGGTGGAATTATTGCGCCTGCAATTAGCGCTGGTGAAAAAGTACGCGGCGTTATGGTCTACGGAACGACAGCCAAAAGTTGGTTTGAATACCAGTTGGAAATGAATCGATTGCAACTTAAATTAGCCAAACTTCCCCCCATGGAATACGAGAGCAAGTGCCGTATTCAGGCCGATATTGCGTTTGACTATTTCATTCGTAAAAAAAGTTTAGAAGCGATTGCCGCCGATCCCGAGAAGAAAGCCGTTTTGGAAACCGATTGGCAGTACGATGGTAAAGACCGCATTTTTGATCGTAATCAAGAGTATTGGCGTCAAATTCAGGATTACCCGCTGTTGGACAATTGGAAAAATACTACTGGAAAGGTGTTGGTACTCTACGGGGAGTCGGATTTTCAGGCTTTTTCATTACCCGATCACGAACAGATTGTGCAAACGGTTAACCATTACCATCCCGGAAATGCCGCTTTACTTTCCTTCCCATTGACCGACCATTATTTTGCCCGTTCCGGGACGATGCAACAAGCCTATGACACTTTTAGTCAGGGTAAAATTCAAGAATTATTTCAAGCCTTCAATCCCGAAGTGACCCAAAAAGCTGTCGCTTGGGCCTTGGCTTTAGTACAATCCTAACCTTAAAAAACATCTGAGTATGCAACGCATTATTATTCCGTTAATTTTTATTTTAACCGCTTTATGGGGTAAAGCGCAAACCAGCAGTTGGCAAAAATTGACCACCGAACCCTATGCCGGTAAACAAGATGATATCACCTTTGTTGATCGCAATACAGGCTGGTATGTTAATGGTTTTGGGCGCATTTACCACACCCAAGATGGTGGAAAAACATGGACGAAACAGCTCGAGCAAAAAGGTTCTTTTTTTCGTACAATCGTTTTTTTGGATGAAAAAGTAGGTTTTGTGGGAACGGTAGGTACCGATTATTTTCCCAATGTCACCGATACGATTCCCTTATACGGGACACAAGACGGTGGGAAAACCTGGAAACCTGTCGCTTACAAAGGCCCTTATGTGAAAGGTTTATGTGCCTTTGATGTCGTAAAAGAGCAGTACATTAATCATGGAAAAATTGATTACAAAACGCATCTTTTCGCGGTAGGTCGCGTGGGAAGTCCCGCCAACATCATGATCTCACACGACGGCGGAACGACTTGGACCTCCCGCAGCATGCAAGCCGATTGTAAAATGTTGTTTGACATTAAAATGTTGGACAAGAATACAGGATTTGCTTGTGCTGCAACCAGTGAAGACATTACCCAGTCGCATGCCTTAGTCTTGAAAACCACCGATGGAGGTCAAACCTGGAAAAAGGTATACGAATCCAATCGTCCATTTGAAACCACCTGGAAAGTATCGTTTCCAACCTCCAAAGTGGGCTATGTTACCATTCAATCGTATAATCCCGACCCCAATGTAAAGCAACAACGCGTGGCCAAAACTACGGATGGTGGTGAAACGTGGACTGAGATCAATTTGGTCGAAGAAGCCGGAGCGCGGGAGTTTGGCATTGGTTTTATTGACGAAAATCACGGTTTTGTGGGCACGATGAATTCAGGGTTTGAAACTAGAGATGGCGGAAAAACGTGGACAAGAATCGATTTGGGCCGTGCCTGTAACAAAATCCGATTTTATACCGATACCGATAAAAAAGTATACGGTTACGCGACAGGGCTGAATGTTTTTAAGTGGGAGTGATTTGGGGAATTATGAATTATGAATTATAAGTTATGAATGATGGAGTAGGGGAATTGTTGAATTGTAATGCTATACGTATGAAAAAATTATTTTTAATAGGCTGCTTTTTGTTGGTGGGGCTCACGTCGCAAGCGCAATCTAAGGAATGGTTGTCCAAAAGTTGGCAAATCAATGTTGAAGCGATGCGTGCAGTATTGCAAACGCGTTTAACCGAAGATCCGAATTACGCAAACTTGGCCGAAGGCGATCGACTGCTGGCACTTCAAACTGCCCTCCAAAAAATCGAAGGGATAAAAGTGGTGTATCAAGCCGACGGGAGCTATACTTCTGAGACTTCCAAAGGACTCAAAAAAGGAACCTGGAAAGCTGACTTTGAAGCCCAAAAAGTGACGGTTGTTTTGGAAGATAAAAACCAAATTTTTGACATCGTACAACTGACAGCCAACCAATTGGTATTGCGCACCGACAAGGGGATGCTCTTGTATTTCAAGCCGCTGTCATAAGTTACACTTTAGGGATGCCATCAAAAATTTACAACCATTCCCAAGCGGCTCAAAAAGTACCTTGCATTGACCGCCATTATAGAGGGTTGAATACGCGTGATATTCCTGTTTTTGAAAGTGCCTTTTCCGAATTCGTTCGAGGTTACGATGAGGAGGGGCATCTTTTATTTGAAAATCGAACCGCTCTGGTAGCCGCTCTTGCCCATCGATTTGCGCAAACCGATTTTTCGTGTGAACTGGTAAACCGTATTTTTCATCGCAAAGGAGTGATTGATAAGGAACGTTTGTTTCTGTCGGGGAAGCCTTTTAAAGAAATTTGGATATATATGGAAGTAACCGATGATCACATCACGATGTTTCGCTATCTCCACCAGCAACCGCTCTCCGACTAAGTGTTTTATCGTCGCAAAAAGTATTTCCGATACGCCATGGGTCGGCATTTTTTCTTTGTCAAAAAGACCCGATTGAAATAACTCAAGGTTTCAAATCCACAGTCGCTGGCTATAGTACTGATTTTTCGCTCCGTTTCTCTAAGCAAGATGCAGGCTTCTTGAATGCGAATTTCATTCACATAGTCAGAGAAAGTTTTTCCAGTCGCTTTTTTAAAAAACTTACAAAAGTTACTCGTGCTCATTCCGCTCACCGTAGCCACCTTTTCAACCGTCAACGGATCGTTAAAGTGATTCATAATGTAACGACAAATAGTATTGATGCGTAGTTCTTGTTGGGGTGAAAAGGAGTGCTGAATTGGATTTGGACTGATTCGCTCATAAGGGGCTTGGGCAAGTTCTTCCAAAAGTGCCAATCCATGAAGCATACGTAGCATGCCTTCCATGGCTAACAAACGGTTGAGCTGTTCTATCCAGACCTCTCGAACAGGAAACCGAACCCCGTGTGCGGCTTCATTCAACAGCTGGTGTAAAGCCGCTCCTTCTGGTGAGACCAATAACGACTGCATGGGTTCTTTTCCAAATTGAATGACTACCGCCTCCACGGACCCTCCTTCAAGCGACTTTCCCGACCAGGTATGCGGCACATTGCGTCCCAATAAAACCAAATCACCCGCTTGGAAATCTTCATAGGTATTTCCCACCAAACGGTATCCCGATCCTTTTACAATATACGTTAGTTCATACTCAGGATGAAAATGCCATTTGAATTCGAAAAAGGGAACCACAATGCGATAGGCATGAAAACTCGAGGCGCCTTTGTCGTGCGGAATGTTTTCAAAAATGGGTTTCATGGTCTAAAATTGAATAAATTTTACCATAAAAATAGCTTAATTATTCAATATAGTGTCGGTTTTTGATTTTTTACGAAAAAAGAAAATGACTGCATCAAGTTATTTTTGTTCTCGTTAGTTGAATAGTATTCCCTTATTGTCATTAAAATAATAAACCTATGTATCCCGTTCCTGAAAGCATTAGCACCTTTTTAGACACACCAATGGCGCTTACCGCTGCACAGCTTGATTTTTATGAAACCCATCGGTTTATCAAACTCAAAGCGGTGTTAAACGCAGAAACCATCGCCTTTTTCAATCGTGAAATCGCTGCCCAAGTCGCCTCCATGACAACCGAACTTCCTGCACTTGAAGACCGCACTACTTATGGCAAAGCCTTTCTTCAATTGTTCAATTTGTGGAGGGAAAATGAGACCATTAAAGCGCTTGTCATGAGTAAACGCTTGGCCAAAATTGCTTCCGATTTGATGCAAGTTACAGGCGTGCGATTGTACCACGACCAAGCCTTGTTTAAAGAGGGGGGTGGGGGCATTACGCCTTGGCATGCCGATCAATTCTATTGGCCTTTGGCATCCGATAAAACGATAACCGCTTGGATTCCTTTACAAGCTACTCCTTTGGAAATGGGCCCCTTAGAGTTTAGCGCGGGGAGTCATAAACTCCTCGAAGGCCGGGAGATGGCCATTAGTGATGAGAGTGAGGCTTTTCTAGAGCGAAAATTGCGAGTTACTGATTTTGAACATATAATCGAGCCTTTCGATTTGGGGGAGGTCAGTTTTCATTCAGGATGGGTCTTTCACCGCGCCGGGGCCAATACTACAGCCGAAATGCGCAAAGTGATGACGATCATCTATATGGATCACGAAATGGTGTTGAAAAACCCCGAGAATCGTAACCAAAGTAAGGATTGGGAAACTTGGTGTCCGGGTGCCCAAGTAGGGGCCGTGATTGATACCCCGTTGAATCCCGTAATTTATATTGTTTGAAATAGGATTTGAATTTTTACTTTGAAGAAAATTTTTCAAACAGTGGAATTGTGAAGAGGTTTCCCAAAAAAAACACCCCTTTAGCGCTTGCCATAGGGGTGTTTTGCAGGGTAAAATTTATAGCTATTCTTCGCGATAGATAGCATCGTAAAGGTGCTGGTATTTTTCTTTGATTGCCTTGCGTTTTAATTTTAAGGTAGGCGTTAATTCACCCCCGTCAATACTCCAAAGCGTGGGGGTAAGTTCAAATTTTTTGATGCGTTCCCAATTCCCAAAACGTTCATTGATTTTATCTACTTCATCCTGAATACGGGCTTTCACTTGCGGATTTTGTGCAATTTCTTCTGGCGTTGTGCCTACTGATTCGTTGTGGCGTTTGGCCCATTCTCGGATAAAGTCAAAACTCGGTTGAATCAACGCAGCGGGCATTTTTTCACCATCGCCAATCACCATGATTTGTTCTATAAAAAACGATTGCTTCATGGCATTTTCAATCATTTGTGGTGCGATGTATTTTCCGCCAGACGTTTTAAACATCTCTTTTTTACGATCGGTAATACGCAAAAAGCCCATTTTGTCAATTTCTCCAATATCACCCGTATGGAAATAACCGTCTTTCAAGACTTCTCCCGTCAAAACAGGATCTTTGTAATAGCCCATCATTACGTTGGGACCTTTACACAAGATCTCTCCATCTTCAGCAATTTTTACGGTTACATTGGGAATCACGCGCCCCACACTTCCCACTTTAAATCCGAAGTTTTTCTGATCATTTACCGAGATCACAGGCGACGTTTCAGTCAAACCGTATCCTTCCATAACAGGCATACCCGCAGCAGCAAATACACGAATTAGGCGGTGTTGTAGTGCGGCACTTCCGGAGACCATAACATTTAATTGACCACCCAAACCTTCTTTCCATTTACTGAATATCAGTTTTCGCGCCAATTTGAGTTGAAATTCATACCAAGCGCCATTGGCACCATACGGTTCGTATCGCAACCCAAGATTCAGTGCCCAAAAAAACAAAGCTTTCTTGATTCCGGTTAATTCGGCTCCTTTTTGATAAATTTTGTCGTAAACTTTTTCCAACAAACGCGGCACCACAGAAAATACATTGGGTTTTACCTCTTTAATGTTATCGGATAACTTTTCAATATTTTCAGCAAAATAGATGGAAACGGAGTAATACTGATAAATATACAATATCATCCGCTCAAAAATATGGCAAACTGGCAAGAAACTGAGGGCACGACTTTTTCCTTCTTCAAAAGGAATGCGCTCCGCACTGTCAATCACATTGGAGACAATGTTTTGATGCGACAACATCACGCCTTTGGGCTTTCCTGTGGTACCAGACGTATAAATAATCGTTGCCAAATCAGTAGTTTGTACCTCATTCATCCGTTGCTCCACTTCGGATTGATTGGAAGCATCGGCCCCTAATTCCAATAATTTTTTCCAAGAAGTACAATCCGAAAGGTCATCAAAGGCATACACTTCTTTTAAATGCGGCACCTGACTGCGGATTTGACTAATTTTTTCAAAAACTACTGCATCCGAAACCAAACAGTATTGCGATTCAGAGTGATTTAAAATGTAGGCATAATCTTCAGCAGAAATTGTAGGATAAATAGGCACCGTTTGCGCTCCAGTTTGCAATATCCCAATATCACAAACGTTCCATTCGGTTCGGTTGGTGGAGGAGATAAGGGCTATTTTATCATTTTTTTTCACGCCCAAACGCAATAACGCTCTCGAAATCGTGTTGGCTTGGTTGATATACTCTTGCGTGGATGTTTTTATCCATTCATTCCCATACTTGGTTACCAAACAATCGGGCTTGTTGTTTTTGGACAACTGATGGTAAGGAAAGTCAAATAGTCGGCTTATCGTTTGCATAGTCAATTTTTCTTGCAAATTAATTAAAATCGACTGTTTTTACAATAAATTTTTAATCGACATCGACCGTACAGTACAAATTTGTAGTTTTGTTCCGATTTCGACAATCCCCTCTATGCAACGATTTCCGCGGTTTAACGAATATAAAGTATTGGCGTACAGGATTTTTCTGGTCTACCTATTTTACATGGTGGTTCGGTTTTTATTTTTTGCCTATAATCCCAATTTAATTCGGGTTGAGTCATATTCCGAATTGATTCCGTTGGCCTACCACGGCTTGGCGTTTGACACCACAGCCATTCTCTATGCCAATGCCTTGTTTATCGTGTTGTCGCTCCTTCCTTTCGGGGTGAACACGCGAAAGTCGTATCAACTCGGACTAAAAATTCTGTACTTCACGACCAACGCCCTTTTTTATGCCTTAAATTTTGTGGATTTGGTATACTATCGCTATTCGTTTAACCGAAGTACACGTGCCTCGTTGGATATTTTGGAACATGAAAGTAACAAAGCAGCGTTGATGGGGAATTTTCTGGTAAACTATTGGCATGTTTTTGTGTGGTTCTTTGCACTGCTTTTTTTGTGGATTTATCTTTATGGAAAACAGAAGGTTAAGCCTCATCAACAAAAGTATACTTTAAAATATTTTTTCGCTTCAACAGCTACCTTTCTACTGGTTTGCGTGTTGTGTGTGGGGGGAATTCGGGGCGATTTCCGTAAAAGTACACGTCCCATCAATATGATAGACGCCAATCGTTTTGTGACCGATGCCTCGCAAGCCGATTTTGTGCTTAACACGCCATTTGCCGTCATTCGAACGTGGAATGCCAATACGTTTAAAAAGGTTAATTTGGTTGATAAAGCCGTTGTAGATTCGTTATTGGTGCCCATTAAACACTACCGAAATCGTCCCAAAACCCGTCCCAATATTGTGGTATTGATTTTGGAAAGTTTTGGGCGAGAATATATTAGTGCGTTCAATACCCACGAAAAAATTCCAGGGTATCGGGGGTATGCGCCTTTTGTGGATTCGTTGGCCCAACACAGTTTGATTTTCACGCGCGGCTATGCTAATGGGTATAAATCAATCCACGGCATGTCATCGGTATTGTCGGGAATTCCTTCGTTTAAAGATGCCTTTACCTCGTCGCCCTATCCCAAACAAAAGATTGAATCCTTAGTCTCCATTTTAAAAAGCGAAGGGTATGACACCTCATTTTTTCATGGTGCGCCCAACGGTTCTATGGGATTTTTGGGTTTTAGTAATATTTTAGGTTTTGACCATTATTACGGTAAAAATGAGTATGGTAACGATGCCGATTTCGATGGCGTATGGGGCATTTGGGACGAACCCTTTTTTCAGTATTTTAACCGTACAATTTCGGCCAAAAAACAACCGTTTATGGCAACGTTGTTTTCGGTTTCTTCGCATGAACCCTATGTTGTCCCCGAAAAATACAAAGGCAAGTTTCCCAAAGGCGATATTCCCATTCATCAAACCATTGGCTATACCGATTATGCGTTAAAACAGTTTTTCAAAGCCGCCCAAAAGCAACCTTGGTATTCGAATACGATTTTTGTATTGGTGGCCGATCACGATAATTTGATCCACTACGATTTGTACTACAACGATCAGTATGCGCACACGGTACCCATTTTGTTTTACACGCCTGGTCATACCTATCAAGGAGTTAGTCGCGATTGGGCGCAGCAAATTGATATTTTCCCGACGCTTATGGACATGATTGGTTACGACAAACCCTTTCGCAGTTGGGGCCGAAGTCTTTTGGGAGATCCTAAAGTGCCGCCGTTTGTCATGCGGTATTCCTCGGATGTTTACCAAATGATGAGTGGCAATTATATTTGTACTTTTGATGGGGAGAAAGCCGTTGGTTTTTATCATAAGGATGATTATGCGCTAAAAACCAACTTAATCAAGCAACGCAATGCCGAAATGAATCAACTGGAAATGCGCTGTAAGGCTTTTTTACAAGATTATATGGAACGAATTATTGATAAAAAACTAACCTCAAAATCCAACTAAGTCATGCGTTTACGAACTAAGATTGGTCTCGTCCTACTGACCGTTGCTTTAATTGCCACAGGAAAATACGTGTATGACCGTCATATCAACCATAATTTTATGACCATTACCGAAGGAAAGGTTTATAAAAGTGGAGTAATTCCGCCGGATGAAATCAAAGACTATGTGGAAGAATATGGCATAAAATCCATCGTCGATTTGCGTTTTCCAGGCACGGGCGATACCATTAATAACCCTGAATTGCCACAGGAACTGATTGCTGAGCGAGATGCGGTGGCTAAAATTAAAGGCGTAAAGTATTTCAATAACGGTTCGGATCAAGTGCCCAATGAAGAAAATTTGAAAATGTTTTTTGCCATCATGGATGATTCTGCCAACTATCCGGTGCTCTTGCATTGTTACCATGGCATTGGTCGTGCGCAAATGTATTCGGCACTTTATCGCATTGAATATGAAGGATGGACGCCCGATGAAGCCCGAAAAAAAGCCGCTTTCCCTGTGCAATTCAGTTCGTTTGACCATGGCACGCCCAAAGGGGAATACTTAAAAAATTACAAACCCAGACGAGCGCAAAGAGGGGAATAATGTGTCAATGAGGCAATGTGGCAATGTGGCAATGAGTCAATTTGAAGATTTGAAAATGTTCTTTCTAAGAAATATGCATTGACTTACGACTTGCAGACTTACGACTCTTGACTGATGACTTACGACTATCAATTTGAAAATGAGCTAATTTGAAGATTTGAAAATGTTCTTTCAAAGAAATATGTATTGACTTACGACTTACGACTTGCTGACTTACGACTATCAATTTGAAAATGAGCTAATTTGAAGATTTGAAAATGCTCATTCAAAGAAATATACATTGACTTATGACTTACGACTTGCTGACTTACGACTATCAATTTGAAAATGAGCTAATTTGAAGATTTGAAAATGTTCTTTCAAAGAAATATGTATTGACTTACGACTTACGACTTGCTGACTTACGACTGTTGACTAATCACTAGTCACTAATCACTAGTCACTAATCACTAGTCACTAATCACTAATCACTAATCGCTAATCACTAGTCACTAGTCACTAGTCACTAATCACTAACCCCTATTTCTTCTTCTCTTCTTTGGCGGTAAACAGTTTCATCCGTTCGCCATTGATAAAGATTTTTCCCGCATTGAGGTGAACCGTCATTTCAACGCGGGTCCAAACGGGCGTGCTGCCATCGGCTTCGGTATCGGTGAAGCGGTAGTATAAGTAATATTTGAGGTTGTCAAACCCTTTAACCGATTTTAACGTACCAGTTTCCGAGCATTCCAATCCCCATTCTATCGGGCGCTTGGGCGAATCGTGAAGTTGGTATTGTCCTGTGCCGCCGCGTTGCAACTCTACAACGGGCTCGGCTTCTTTAAAGTGATACGTCCCAAAAATGGGGTATTCATTAGTCGTAGTGATAAATAATTTTCCTGCCTCCGTTTCAATTTCTCTCACCGCTTGCGCTGAACCACATGTGATAAAAACGATAAAAAGACCAATACAATAGCGTAGCTTAAACATAAGATGATTTTTTTTTGTTGTACATAATTTAATGAAGTTCAACGCCTAACAGAGGTCTTCTTTCGTATGCATTATCCTTGCGTTTTTTCGATCCATAAACGCGCATTGACGAACGCCTCTAGCCATGGACTTACTTCATGGGATTCATGAGCACCATAGTACGCCCAATTCCAAGGGAAAATTGAACGTTCAATGTGGGGCATCATCACCAAATGGCGTCCCGTTTTGTCACACAACATGGCCGTATTATAATCAGAACCGTTCGGGTTGGCAGGATACCCTTCGTAGGCATATTTGGCTACAATAGGGTAGTGGTGCTCGGCTTCGGGCAAATGGAATTTTCCTTCACCATGCGACACCCAAACGCCCAAGGTACTGCCCGCCAAAGTCGACAACATCACCGAATTATTTTCTTGAATCGTCACGGAGGTAAAAATACTCTCGTGCTTGCGGCTATCGTTGTGGTGCATTTTGCCATGAACCGCGTGCTCGGGATGAATCAGTTCCAATTCCATAAACAACTGACACCCGTTGCAAATCCCCACCGATAAAGTGTCGGGTCGAGCAAAAAAGTTTTTAAGCGCCGTGTTTGCTTTTTCATTGTATAAAAAGGCACCCGCCCATCCTTTGGCACTGCCCAAAACATCAGAGTTGGAAAATCCACCTACCGCACCGATAAATTGCACGTCCTCTAGATTTTCACGACCACTGATCAAATCGGTCATGTGAATATCTTTTACGTCAAATCCGGCCAAATACATCGCATGCGCCATTTCGCGTTCAGAATTACTTCCCTTTTCCCGAATGATAGCCGCTTTAGGGCGTTGGGTGGGAGCAGCCGGAAATTTTCCGGTAAAATGGCTGGGAAATTGGTAGTGTAACGGTTGTTCAAAAATATGGGCAAAACGCTCCTCTGCTTTGTGGTTTTGTGTTTGTTTTTGGTCTAATAAATACGAGGTTTCAAACCAAACTTTTCGCAAGTCGGGGATCGAAAAAGTTAAGCCATCAATCGTTAACGTATCGCTTGAGACTACTTGCCCCAACGGATAAATCGTCAAACCTTCTTTGGCGAAAGCCGCTTCAAAAACAGCATCGTGTTGTGCTTGAAGTACGAGTCCAATATTTTCAGCGAATAATATTTTCACCACATCGGGTTCTGCAAACGCTTTTAAACTCAGTCTAGCTCCCACCTGAAGGTCTGCAAAACACATTTCGAGTAAGGTTGTTATGAGTCCGCCACTTCCCACATCATGGCCCGCCGCAATGGCTCCGTCTTTAATCAACTGTTGAATGGTATCAAAGGCGGTTTTGAAATACGTCGCGTCTTGAATACTTGGTGTTTTGGCTCCAATTTTATTGTGAATTTGGGCAAATGAACTACCGCCCAAATAGAAGTTGTCTTGCGAAAGTGGAATGTAGTACAATGAGCCTGCCTCCAGTTTTGCAACGGGTTCGATGACGCGCGTAATATCTGAACAGTGGCCTACCGCCGAAATAATTACAGTACCGGGTGCCAAGACATCTCCATTGGGATACTTTTGTTTCATCGACAAAGAGTCTTTCCCGGTTGGAATGTTGATGCCCAAGGCAATGGCAAAGTTCGAACAAGCTTCCACGGCCTCATACAAACGTGCATCTTCCCCTTCGTTTTTGCATGGCCACATCCAGTTGGCCGACAAGGAAACGCTTTTTAAACCGTTTTCCAAAGGCGCAAAAACGATATTCGACAAGGCCTCGCCAATGGCATTACGACTTCCTGCTTTGGGATCGATTAAGGCAGCTACGGGAGCATGTCCTATACTGGTGGCAATCCCTTCTTTTCCTTCAAAATCTAAAGCCATCACACCTACATTATTGAGCGGCAATTGTAACGGACCCGCACATTGTTGCTTGGCTACACGTCCGCCTACACAACGATCGACTTTGTTGGTTAGCCAGTCTTTACAAGCCACCGCTTCCAATCGCAACACTTGCTGTAGATAGTCGTGAATACGGTCAACTGAATAGGTAATATCGTCGTACTGACGAGTTATAGTAGTATCGGATAAAATGGTTTTGGGGGAACTGCCAAACATATCGCTCAACGCCAAATCCATCGGTTTTTCGCCTGTACTGGCACTAGCAATGGTAAAGGTATGATCGTTGGTAATGGTACCCACAGGGAAAAGTGGTGCGCGTTCCCGTGCCGCAATTCGTTGCAAGGTGTCGAGGTCATTGGCGCCAATGACCAAGCCCATGCGTTCCTGCGATTCATTGCCGATAATCTCTTTAGCCGAAAGGGTAGGGTCGCCCACAGGAAGTTGGTCCAAATCAATATGACCTCCAGTAGCTTCCACCAATTCGGACAAACAGTTTAAATGTCCTCCCGCACCGTGATCGTGTATGGATACAATGGGATTGTGGTCGCTCTCAACCAAACCGCGAATGGCATTGGCAGCTCGTTTTTGCATTTCTGGATTCGAACGTTGGATGGCATTCAATTCGATACCCGATCCAAAAGCGCCCGTATCTGCTGACGAAACTGCAGCACCACCCATTCCAATACGGTAATTATCCCCGCCCAAAATCACAATTTGGTCGCCCAATTGGGGTTCGTGTTTTTGCGCCTGATCGGCTTTGCCATATCCAATTCCTCCCGCTTGCATGATGACTTTGTCGTAACCTAATTTTCGATTCTTTTCTTCATGTTCGAAAGTCAGCACCGACCCTGTAATCAAGGGTTGACCAAATTTATTTCCAAAATCTGAAGCACCATTAGACGCTTTAATTAAAATATCCATCGGAGTTTGGTACAACCATTTTCGCTCTTCCATCCCTTTTTCCCATGGGCGATCGGCTGTGAGTCGGGAATAAGCCGTCATGTAAACCGCTGTTCCGGCAAGGGGAAGCGATCCCTGACCTCCGGCTAATCGGTCCCGAATTTCACCTCCCGACCCTGTAGCCGCTCCGTTAAAAGGTTCGACAGTCGTTGGAAAATTATGCGTTTCGGCTTTCAGGGAAAGTACTGAGGCAAACGGTTTTTTGGTGTAAAAATCAGCGACATCCGCGCGTTGTGGCGCAAATTGTTTTACCACAGGGCCTTGAATGAAGGCGACATTGTCTTTGTAGGCCGAAACAATCGTATTCGGATGGGCCGCCGAAGTTTTTTTAATAAGTTTAAAAAGAGAGGTCTCTTTTTCAACGCCATCAATGACAAAAGTACCGTTGAAAATTTTATGGCGACAGTGTTCCGAATTGACTTGAGAAAAGCCAAAAACTTCGGAGTCGGTCAATTTCCGCCCTAATTTTTCAGCGAGTTGATTCAAATAGGCCACTTCTTCATCGCTTAGCGCCAATCCTTCTTGCTGATTGTATGCCGCAATATCTTCAATTTCCAAGATGGGTTCGGGTTGCACCGCAATGGTAAAAATCGACTGGTCCAAATGTGCATACGGTTGCAACAGCATGGGGTCAAAGTGCGGGTTTTCCTGTGTTACTTTCTGAAATTCTTCGATACGGACGATGCCGTGAATTCCCATGTTTTGGGTGATTTCAACCGCATTGGTACTCCAAGGAGTAACCATCGTGGCCCGTGGGCCGATGTAAGGACCTTCGATTTCGAGTAGGTCAATTTTGTGGGTACCGCCGAATAGCCAGTTTAATTTTTGTAAAGTCTCATCAGAAAAGGGGGTAGTGGACTGAACTGCGTAAATAGTTCCTGTTTCGTTACCGAAAAAATGAATCATTGTTGTGTTGTTGTAAGTTGTCTCGCAAAGGTACGGCAAACACCAAAGGGAAGCAAATGCCTACCAAATAGTTTTTCACAGGTTTTTGACAAAAAAAAACCTCCCGAAGGAGGCTTGTTCTTAAGGATTGGGAATAAATTGATATGCCCCAATACAGGTTTGTGTTGTTCGTGATTTTCCCAAAATATCTTGCGTAAATGAAGATGTAATCGCAGGCATCGTGGGCGATAAATCTTCGGTAGGCCACAATTTATTTTCCGATATTTTTTTAAATTTAGGATTAAAGGTTTGCGAATTCGTCGCCTGATAGCAATTGGTGAAATTGGTCGTATTGGTAGGAAGATACAACGGATTGTTATTGGTGTTATTCAAACGAATTAAAGTGTGGGTAAATTGGTAAGCAAACGTCGCATCGGGGCCGCCTGAAGTCCCAGCGTTATATTTATCCAAACGCAACATATTTTGATTGCTACCATAGATGATACAATTGGTGAAATTGGCGGCATTCAAATCGCTCAAATACACAGTGTCGGAAGTTTCAAGGTAATTGCTCACCAATACCGCTACTTGTCGTGAACTGTTCCAATTGTTGTTGAAAGTCGAATGATCAAAAGTGTATGAACCGCCCAAAGTGGCTGCTAGTGACGCTTGACCACAATTGTTGATGACCACGTTATGGCCATTCACCACGGCATCCCGCGCCAAAATCCCTACATTGGCACAGTTGTAAATCTGTGTATTCGAAATTGTAACCCGCGGTTGTTGGCTGTCGTCTTCGCTCACTGGGAGTCGTTTTTGAATTAACAAACCTACCGTCGCATTTTTAAGTGTTAAATGATTGATGCTGTTAGTGTTTAACTTCGACAACATCATAATTGCGCCCCATTGTCCCGGAACATCACTGTATAAATTCTCTAAGCGATCGCCTTCAAAAATAACTTCATTGCTCAAATTGCTGGGGTCATTGCTAGGAGGGGCTGTACCGTTAATTTGAAGCGAGGCATTTTGACTGACAATCAATCCCGAATTGGCATGAAAATGCACCCGAGCACCCGCATCGACCACCAAATTTTTTCCATTCGGAACCATGGCATATCCATACACCACATAGGGTTTTTGATTTGTCCAATGCAATTCATCACCATTGACAGGGTCGTTTTCACTTAAATTACTTCCAATAAACTCAATTGGTTGTCCGTTTTCATCCAGTCCCAACGAAATTGTTTCGTACACATTTTGGTTGTCGCGTTCCGGGTAAATAAAAATAGCATCTTGAATGAGCGTAACCAGTTCTACCTTTTGCACCACACTATTGGCGTGGCGAAACTCGATGGCATCGGTGTATAGAAAATCACTGGGATTGGCATCGGCGATATCGGAGGTAACTTCGATAAAAACAAACATGCTGTCTTTGGCTAAGAGTTCCACATTTCGGAAGATTTTTCCATCCCCAATTCCGCTATTGTCTGCATCTTCACCCGTCATTCCATCAACCATAATGCGGTAGTTGGAGTTAGCCCCTTTTCCCAATTGTATGGTAGGAATCGAAATGTCTTTGTCGGAGTCGTTATAGACTTTTAAGCGATAGGTGCTCGAGCCAATGTTGGTAAAAACCGTATCCAAATAGACCGTATCCCGATTGAATCGAAGCTGAACCGTACTGGGTTCAAATTCGAAGTCATCCCGACAAGAGGTCAACATAAGACTAGTAAAAACAGCAAGAAACAAAAGTAGTTTGCGCATGGTATGGAATGAGAATTTTGGTAAAAATAAGATTTTAGATTGATTTGTTTTCAATTTCATTAGGAGGATAACGTTTTTTTTCTGCGTTTATTCTATGTTAATTGCATTGTTGTTTTTGAGGAAATGGGCTACTTTTAACGCAAATTTTAAAAAATGCAATTCGATAAAGAAAAAATGCTTCAATTGTGCAACGAATGGAGCAAAAATACCTTGATGGAAACGCTTGAAATTGAGTATATTGATGCGGGGGAAGACTTTTTAGTAGCGACCATGCCTGTGAATTCAAGGGTGCACCAACCGATGGGTTTGTTGCACGGCGGTGCCTCAGTGGCCTTGGCCGAGAGTGTGGGTAGTGCCGCCTCGATTATGTTTGTAAATCCAGAGAAACAAGAAGTACGCGGTATTGAAATTTCGGCCAATCATTTGAAATCCAAACGTGAAGGAATTGTTACGGCTACGGCGAAAATAGTTCACAAAGGGGCTAGTATTCATTTGTGGGAGATTCGTATCGTCGATGAAAATGATAAACTCGTTTCCTTGTGTAAGTTGACCAATATGATACTCCCCAAACGCTAATGGATTGGATTGCGGCTAAAGTTTCGGAACATCTCTTGCACCAAAAACCTTTTGTGTGCTATGCAAAGCCCAATGCACAAAAAGTAGTGGGACTCTTTCAGCGAACGACAGAACATACGGGTTTTGATGCTTATGCGTCAGGGTTTTGCATGGTTTCATTTGATGGAAAAAGTAAATACATGCTTCGCGATTCCCAGTGCGATCTATATGTTGCCGCGTTTTCCATTGCTGCCTATGCTTGGCCTGTAACTTCGCCCTCCTTTTCCTCCGATGAAAAAGTTCATTTTGAACAATTAGTCGCCAAAGCCCTACAAGCCATTCAACAAAACCGTTTTCAAAAAGTTGTCCTTTCCCGTAAAGAGTGTGTGGCGGCTCCTCATTTGGATGTTTTTACTGTTTTTCAACGGCTGTTACAGTTTTACCCAACTGCTTTTCGGTACCTTTGGTATCATCCCGAAACGGGAATTTGGATTGGCGCAACCCCCGAGCAATTGGTAAAAAAAGAAGGCCAAACCTTGAGCACTGTTGCGTTGGCGGGCACACAACTTGGACCGAATCACGCCGACTTAGTTTGGGGTGAAAAAGAAGTGCAGGAACAACAGTTAGTTACCGATTACATCGCCGCACAATTGCAGCCGCTTACGGAATCACTTACCGTTTCTGCGCCTTACACCGTTGAAGCCGGAACCTTAGTGCATTTGAAAACAGATATTCAAGGGGTGTTGAAAGGCGATTGGACAGCGGTAGTGGACGCCTTACATCCAACACCGGCTGTTTGTGGTTTTCCGAAACAAGAAGCCCTTCGTTTTATTCAAGATCACGAGGGTTACGATCGCACTATGTATGCAGGATATTTGGGCGAATGGAATAAAAACTTCAGTAGCTATCAAGAAGGCGATTCCGATTTATATGTCAATTTACGTTGTATGCAATGGGAAAAGGATGTTGTATCAATTTATGTAGGTTGCGGTATCAATGAAGGGAGTACTCCAGCAAAGGAATTTATGGAAACTGTAAACAAATCGATGACGGTAAAACGCGCCTTATAATTATTCGTTATTTTTGCAAAAAAACAACACATGAAATTAGATATTCTTGCTTTTGGCGCCCATCCCGATGATGTTGAATTGGGATGTAGTGGAACTCTAGCCAAAGAAGTAGCACTAGGTCGGAAAGTCGGTATTGTAGACCTAACACGTGGAGAATTGGGTACCCGAGGTTCCGTGGAAATTCGCAACCAAGAGTCCGCTAAAGCGTCTGAAATTTTAGGCATTCATGTGCGCGAGAACATGGACTTTCGCGATGGTTTTTTTACCAATGATGAGGCCCATCAGTTGAAAATTATTCAGGTGCTTCGCAAGTACCAGCCCGAAATAGTGATTTGCAATGCCATTGACGACCGGCATATTGATCATGGCAAAGGGAGTAAATTGGTCTCCGATGCTTGCTTTTTATCGGGATTGCGAAAGATAGCTACCGATTGGGAGGGAAGTGCGCAACAGGCCTGGCGTCCCAAAGCAGTTTACCATTACATACAATGGAAACCTATTGACCCCGATCTCGTAGTGGATATCACGGGTTATATGGACCAAAAAATGGCGTCCATATTGGCGTATGGGTCCCAATTTTACGATCCCAACTCCCAAGAACCCGAAACCCCAATCGCTACCAAAAACTTTTTAGACAGTGTGCGGTACCGCGCGCAAGATTTGGGGCGTATTGTAGGTGTTGATCATGCCGAAGGATTTACGGTTGAACGCTACGTGGCTGTGCATTCCTTGCGGGATTTGATTTAACGATTTAACTTCGTTTACTGGGGGAAAACGGATGACGAATGTGAGTAGGTGGTTTCTAACTTCCTTGCCGTCAGGGATCTTTTTTAAAAGCCCGAAGCGAACGGAGAAAAACACGTTTGATGCAATTAATTTTCTTCAAAAAATCTTTGTAAGAGAAAATCTTTACGTTATATTTGCAACCGCAAAACAGGCTAGGCCTTGATTGCAGCATACACGGTGATTGTAGCTCAGTTGGTTAGAGCGTCGGATTGTGGTTCCGAAGGTCGGGGGTTCGAGACCCCTCATTCACCCTAAAGCCCTGAATTTTCAGGGCTTTTTTAGTTTTTATTCCTTTCTTTTTATATTTTTGAGAAAACAAAATGATGAAGTATTCCCTTTTTGTATTCCTTTTTTTATGGCCTTTGTGGGGATGGGGACAGGTGCAACCCAAGAAAAAAAAGACACCAAAGACAATAACTACGGTCACCCATTCTGAGAAATCCAAACTTCCCGATGAAATCGATCGTACGCTCAAATTGAAATTGGCTGTAATTCAATATTTTGTAGCTCAACCCGATGATAAAGGGGAGACTCTTTTTTGGCAAACCAAAGGGAAGCTAACCTTTGGCATAGTGAATTATACAGAAGCACAGAATCCGGTGTTTAAGGAGTTGTTTATCAAGCAATACCATGAAATGTATAAAGAATATATTCTTATGATTTCACAAGGCGATGTGGCGGCTACCACTACATTTATGCAACTATTGGTGCGGCATGAATTGGAATACCGAGCCCTTTTAACACCAGAACAACTCACCTTATACCGCAACGCGTTTCAAACCATGGAAACGTCCAATCGACAAACTTACGACTCATATACGGGTTTATTTTTTTCTGACTCGTTATTGCAAGCGTACCAAAACGGATTTCGATAGTCACAAAAAAAAGCCCTTCTTAGGGCTTTACTTTATTTTTTGGGATCGGGTTCAGTTTTATCTACCTTCAATCGCTCGGTTCGGTTGGCAATTTCCCACACGATAACAAAAGCATATTGCGCGCGTTTGGCCAACAGATCAAATTCAATTTTTTCGACATCATCAGTGGGTTTGTGATAATCTTCATGGACACCGCTGAATAAAAACACGGAAGGAATGTTGTTTTTGGCAAAATTATAATGGTCTGATCGGTAATAGAATCGGTTGGGGTCTTTGCGATCGTTGTATTTATAATCCAATTGCAATTTGGTGTATTGTGTATTGACTTCCTCACACACGGCATGCAAATCACTCGACAGATAGTCCGAACCAATCACATAGATGTATTGCCCGTTATTCGCATGAGCCGCATCGCGACGACCAATCATATCGATATTAACATCGGCCACGGTATTTTTTAAGGGGAATAATGGATTTTCGGTATAGTACCGCGACCCATGCAACCCGTGTTCTTCACCGGTGACATGCAAAAACAAAATCGAGCGTTTTGGACCGTGCCCTTCTTTTTTGGCTTTTTGAAAAGCTTGTGCAATTTCCAACAAGGCTACGGTACCCGAACCGTCATCATCGGCACCATTGTAAACTTCTCCGTTTTTGACGCCCACATGATCGTAATGGGCCGAGAGAACTACAATTTCCTCTGGTTTTTCACTCCCTTCAATAAAAGCAAGGATATTTTCAGAATCGCCTAAATTCTCATTGTATTTGGCATTCAAATAAGCGGCCGGCACGGGTTGGTAGTAGCCATTGCTGTTTTTGGGAGCTGGAATGCCATTTTTACGGTATTGCTCAATAAGATACAAGCCCGCTTTTTTCTGACCCTCACTTCCTGTTTCTCTACCTTCCATGGCGTCGGAAGCGACAATGGTTAAATGGGTTTTTAATTCGGCCTCGGTGATGGTCTTCATGTATTGACTTCGGTTGACCGGGGTAGCCGCTGTTGTTTTCCCCGGAGCACTCGACGACCCACCGCACGCAACGAGAAGACCGAAAATCCAGGCACTAAAGAATAATTTTTTCATACTAATGAATGTTGACAAATGAATAGACAAATAAAAATACCAATAGGAAACTAATCAAAATCATATTGATGAACAGCAAAGCCATACTTTTCAAAAACGAGATCAAACGACTTTCTCCAAAAAAACGATGGTGCGCTGGAAAAAAGTAATAAAACATCCACAAGTAGGCAATTAAGGCAAAAATACCACTAACGGCATCGACTAAAAAGTGCGAGGAAATTGACGACAAGAGGCTATCGACCAGCAGCACTATGAGATTGATTAATAATAAAAAGGAAAAGTAATGCAAGGTAAAAATGCCATGGTCAAAATAATACCAGCGTTTTTTGTTGTGAAAAAGCCACAAAACCAAGGCAAAAATCGGCATGTATAAAAACAAGGCTTTCGGGATGTTTTGGATCACCGATTGTTTGAATTTTTCGGGCAACATCGAAGCGGGATAACGTTTCTTGACTTCAAATGATTTCTTATTGATCCAATACTCTAAATCATTGATGGCGTCGGGATCCTTTTGGCGAATGGAATCCATTTCAGCTTGCGAATGGTATCCAAAATTCATAAAATCTTGTTCCATGATTTCGCCCTCTTTCTTCTGACGGATAAAGTGTTTTAAACTATCAACCACGGCCTTTGGGGCTCTTTTATCTTTGGCAATTTCTTCCAACCAAACTTCTTCAGGTAGTTTCACCGTATCTTTTAAGATGCCTGCCTTAGCTTCATTTTTTATCAATTGTTCTTTCTCATTGGCGAGGATGTTGAACAAGAAAAACGTGACAAAACTGATAAAAATATACAACCGAACAGGGGCTAAATACGACAGCCTTTTTCCCGATAAATATTCTTTCGTAAGCGCTGCAGGCTTGAGGATTAAATTGCGAATGGTTTTCCAAAACGCATTTTCATAGTGAGTCAAATCCTCAAAAAAATGGACAAAAAGATGGTAAAAGGTTTTTCGCGTATCGGTATTTTCTTGGCCACAGTTGGGACAAAACCGTTGCTCCACCACATAATTACAATTCAAACAAGTTTTATCCTTGCGGAGCGGATTTTTATGCGCCATGGTTGGTTTTTTTTGGTGAGGTAAAACTAAGAAAAATAACGGTTATATTTGTTGTCATCAACCAAAAGGAAAACATGACCTCAACTGCTGCTACCCCAGAAGTCTATCTTCAACAACTTCCCACCGATCGTCTCGAAGTGATGCAACGCTTGCGCCAATGTATCATTGAAAATTTACCCGAAGGATTTCAAGAAACCATGCAATATGGAATGCTATCGTATGTCGTTCCATTTGACATTTATCCCTCAGGGTATCATTGTGCCAAAGACCAACCGTTGCCTTTTCTTGCTGTCGCCTCTCAAAAAAATGCTATTAGTTTATATCATATGGGAATTTACGCAGAAGAAAGTCTACTCCAATGGTTTGTCTCCGAATATCCAAATCATTGCAAAACCAAGCTCGATATGGGCAAAAGCTGCATTCGTTTCAAAAAAATGGACGATATCCCTTGGGCTTTGATCGCTGAACTTTGCCAAAAAATGACCCCAGCACAATGGGTATCGTTGTATGAAAATAACCTCAAAAAATGATCGATTTACTAACCCAACACTACGGAGCTATTTTTGAAGAAAAACTGTTGCATGACATTGCGCATGTAGCGGTAATGCGAAATTTCCAAGAGGGTGACATTTTGATTGATTTCGGCGATTCTATTCAAAAAATGCCACTTTTATTGGAAGGAGCTGTAAAAATATTACGCGAGGATTTTGATGAAGGTGAATTGTTGCTTTATTTTATCGAAAAAGGGGATACCTGTGCAATGACAATGGCCTGTTGTTTGGGGACCTCCAAAAGTGAAATTCGTGCAGTGGCCGAAACAAAGGGGACCTTGGTCATGATACCCGTAGCCTACATGGAAGAATGGTTGGGGAAATACAAATCGTGGCGCAATTTTGTGTTCAATAGTTACAACAGCCGTCTAAAAGAAATGCTTTCCACCATCGACAGTTTGGCCTTTTTGAATATGGAGGAACGGATTGTTAATTACTTGCGGGATAAGGCCAAAATTGCCCACTCCAAAGAGATTCAATCCACCCACCAAGAGATTGCTTATGATTTACACACCTCGCGAGTAGTCGTGTCTCGCATTCTGAAAGCCCTAGAAAATAAAGGAAGTATTCGTTTACATCGGGCCACAATAGAATTGCTTTAAGGTAACAAAGGTTACCCAACGCTTGCGTAAAAAGGGTCAAATTTGCGTATGGAAATACATCAACTTATCGGATACGGTTTGGCCGTTTTAGTCGGAATATCATTAGGATTAATCGGCAGTGGCGGATCTATTTTATCGGTACCCATATTGGTGTATGTGATGGGCATCCAACCCGTATTGGCCGCTGCTTATTCCTTATTTGTAGTCGGTGTATCAGCCTTAGTCAGTGGTTTTCAAAAGGCCAAAGACGGACTAGTCGATTTTAAAAAAGTGTTCGCCTTTGGAATTCCAACACTAATTGCGGTCTTTTTCACCCGAAAAGTTATCGTACCTTCGCTCCCTGAAATCATCAAAATCACCGATCATTTTTCACTATCCAAACGCTTACTTATTATGGCTGTTTTTGCAGTTGTGATGATTCTAGCTTCCTGGAAAATGATTCGTCCCGTTCAGGAATCCCTCGTTCAAGCAAGTGTAAGTCCGCTGAAAATTAGTTTGGCCGGACTTGCCATCGGACTCGTAGCGGGTTTCGTAGGAGCGGGTGGCGGATTTCTTATTGTGCCCGCTTTGTTGTTTTTAGCGCAAACTCCCATAAAAAAAGCCATTGGAACATCTTTGTTTATCGTCGCTCTTCAATCGTTAATAGGTTTTTTGGGCGATGTTTCCCAACAAACCATGGATTATCAACTCCTTTTTACTTTCACCGCTTGTTCATTAGGGGGTGTATTTGTCGGAAATCGTTTATCCAAAGTAATTTCAGGCGAAAAAATGAAAACCATTTTCGGCTACTTCGTTTTATGCATGGGAATATATATTTTAATCAAAGAAATTTGGTTTTCTGCCTAACCAACTGATATTTATCATTTTTTCAAGGGTTGTAGGAGACTAACTTTGACCTAAATAATTAAGGAATGAAGTTAGAGCAAATCTACACCGGTTGTTTGGCCCATGCGGCATATTACTTAGAGAGTGAGGGAGAAGCAGCCATTTTCGACCCTCTACGCGAAGTATTTCCGTATATGGAGCGTGCAGAAAAAGCGGGTGCGAAAATAAAGTATGTGTTTGAAACGCATTTTCATGCCGATTTTGTTTCGGGTCATTTGGATTTAGCCGCCAAAACGGGTGCAACGATTGTTTACGGTCCCACGGCCAAACCTGGATTTGAAGCACTAGTCGCCAATGATGAACAAACGTTTACGGTAGGAGGGGTGACTGTAAAGGCACTTCACACCCCTGGACATACCCTCGAAAGTACCTGCTACCTTATCTTTGATGAAGAAGGTAAGGAGCACGGAATAATCACAGGGGATACATTGTTTATCGGTGATGTCGGGCGACCCGATTTGGCGCAACATGTTGTCGCTGATTTGACCGCAGAAAAGTTGGCCCGAATGCTATACCATTCGCTCCATCATAAAATTATGCCTTTACCCGACGATTTAATCGTTTACCCCAACCACGGTGCGGGTAGCGCTTGCGGGAAAAAAATGAGTAAGGAAACTACGGACACCTTGGGAAATCAAAAAGCAACCAATTATGCGTTAAATACCAACCTTACCGAAGACGAATTTGTGATTCAATTGCTCACGGGTTTGACAACACCACCGCGGTACTTCCCCGAAAATGTATTGATGAATATTCAAGGATATTCTTCGCTAGATCAGGTCTTACACCGAGGGCAAAAAGCGTACGATGCCAAAACCTTTGAAATCGTTGCCCATGAAACGAAAGCCGTAATTCTCGATTCACGTCCCGCGTCTGAATTTGCCAAAGGATTTATTCCCAACAGCATCAATATCGGTTTGGATGGTAGTTTTGGGACTTGGGTAGGGGAGTTGTTACACCACATACAGCAACCCATTTTGATTGTCGCCGAAAATGAAGATAAGGTCAAAGAAACCATCATTCGACTCTCACGCGTTGGCTACGACCACGCTATCGGGTATTTAAAAGGCGGTATCCGCAGTTGGATCCTCTCTGGAAACGAATTGGATTACGTAGAACGATTGCCCGCCAAACAATTAGAATCCTATATCATGAGTTACAATCCAATTCTAGTTGATGTTCGCCGCAAAAGCGAATACGATACCGAACATGTATTGGGAGCCGTTTCGATCCCCTTGCAAACGATATTCAGCCATTTGGCCGAGTTTCCTAAAGAAATTCCTTTCGTACTTTATTGCGCAGGAGGCTATCGCAGTATGATGGCTGCATCCATCTTGAAAAGTAAAGGATTTGAAAATTTTGTCCATGTCATAGAAGGATTTGGAGGTATCAAACAAACACACCTTCCCAAGTCCGAATATACATGTCCTACTACCTTGTTGTAGGGAGTGTTTTTTTTGTTTTTAGTTTTTGGAAGCACCGTGTCGACAGCGGTGCTTCTTATTTTGTTAAATTTGTAACAAGGGTTACATCATAACTCCGCACAACCTTGTAGTTTTACAGCAAATTAGTTTACCCTATGAAAATAGAACAAATTTACACCGGATGCCTCGCTCAAGGCGCCTATTATATTGAAAGTAACGGCGAAGTAGCCATCATTGACCCGTTGCGTGAAGTACAATCGTATATCGATCGCGCGTTCCATGAAGGAGCAAGCATTAAGTATATTTTTGAAACCCATTTCCATGCCGATTTCGTGAGTGGTCACGTTACGTTGGCTGAAAAAACAGGTGCTCCTATTGTGTTCGGACCCAATGCCAATCCCACATTTAAAGCGCATATTGCTCAAGATGGTGAAGTTTTCCAGTTGGGAAATATTACGCTAACGGTTTTGCATACGCCCGGGCATACGATGGAAAGTACCTGTTATCTTTTAAAAGACGAAAACGGGAAAGATCATGCACTTTTCAGTGGTGATACTTTGTTTTTAGGCGATGTGGGCCGACCCGATTTAGCGCAAAAAGCTGCCGATATGACCCAAGAGGATTTGGCCGGAATTTTATACGATAGCCTCCGCACCAAAATTATGCCGCTGGCTGATGACGTTATCGTATACCCAGCTCATGGTGCAGGGAGTGCTTGTGGAAAAAATTTGAGTAAAGAGACCGTTGGCACTATTGGGGAACAAAAAGCAACCAATTATGCGCTTCGTGCCGACATGACGAAAGAAGAATTTATCAACGAAGTAACCGACGGACTTTTACCGCCACCAGCCTATTTCCCTATGAATGTGCGTTTGAATAAAGAAGGGTATGAAAATGTTGAAAATATCATCGCCGACGCCCAAGCCTTGGATGCCAATGCTTTTGAAGCTGCCGCCAATGAAACCGAGGCGCTGATTCTAGATGTACGTCACCAAGATGATTTTTCCAACGGCCATATTCCCGGTTCGATATTTATTGGTATCGACGGGCAATTCGCTCCATGGGTGGGTGCATTGATTCTAGATCACAAGCAACCCATTTTACTGGTAACCCCCGAAGGACGTGAAAAAGAAACCATTACCCGATTGGCACGCGTGGGGTATGATCAAACGTTGGGCTACTTAAACGGCGGTTTTGAGGCTTGGAAAAATGCAGGCAAAGCGTATGATACCTTGAATTCCGTTACGGCTGCCCAACTAGAGACTTTACTGCCCGAAGGGATTCACGTTTTTGATGTTCGAAAACCGGGTGAATATGCTTCCGAGCATATTGAAAATGTACCCTCAACGCCCTTGGATTTTATCAACGAACATTGGGCTGAATTTCCAAAACACGACTCGTTCTACGTGCATTGTGCCGGAGGATACCGTTCCGTTATCGCCGCTTCTATTTTGAAGGCACGCGGTTATCACAACGTAATTGATATCAAAGGTGGATTTGCAGCGATTCGTCAAACAGGAATTAAAACTACCGCCTACGTATGTCCGTCAACCTTGAAATAATGAAAACGAGATTGTTAACCAACTGGCATGTAATGCGTGTAGTGCGATTGGCTTTTGCCGGATTTTTATTCGCCAATGCGTATGAAACGCGCCAATGGATTTTTGTGCCCATGGGATTATTTTTCCTGCTCCAAGCCGTATTCAATTGGGGGTGCGGGTTGCAAGGAAATTGTACGGTGAATTTAAAAAAAGAACATCATGAATAGTAGTTTTGGCGAACTCATTAACGCTGATAAACCGGTGTTAATTGACTTTTATGCTACCTGGTGCGGTCCCTGTCAAATGCTGGCTCCCATTTTAAAAGAAGTTAAAGATGCGCTTGGGGATTCCGTTTCTATTGTAAAAGTCGATGTTGATAAAAACCAAGATTTAGCGGCCATGCAACAGGTTCGGGGCGTCCCCACTTTGATGCTGTATCAAAAGGGACAACTTTTATGGCGGCAGTCAGGGTTGGTTTCCAAAGAGCAACTCGTTCAAACGATTGAAGCCAAACGCTTACCCTAAGCGAATTGCGTTTAAAAGGCTGTTGTTCACAAGTCTATCCCCAAAAAAAAATTAAGTAAGAATTAAGAGGGGCGACTAACCCTTTCCACGCATTATTTACTATCTTTGAGTTAGAAACGAATTAAAATAAATAAAGTATGAAGAAAATGATCACCCTATTTGCCGCTGCAGCTTTCCTTGTTGCGGTAAGTGGCCAAGCCCAAGAGCAAGAAAAGAAAGAAAAGAAAAAAGCGAAAACCGAAAAATCTTGTTCGACAGAAGAAAAGAAAGCCTGTGGAACAGAGAAAAAAGGCGGGTGTTGCGCTAGCAAAAAAGCCGATAAAAAAGCAGAAACAAAAGCTTAATTTTGTTTTCAAATCCAAAAGCGTTTCCTCACCGAGACGCTTTTTTTATTACCCCATCCTCCCGCCACTAGCCCCATCGCCTCATTGACACATTGGCACATTGCCACATCGCCACACCTGTCTGCCGTTAGGTAGGTTGACCCATTGCCACATCGCCACATCGTCTCATTGACACATTGACACATTGGCACATTGACACATTAATCAGGGCGAGCCCCCTCGGATTCTCCTCCCTCTTCCGAATGAAATCATCCACCTCGGGGTCGGGTCGTTCGTTGCAATCTTGCCTCCGCTGCGCTACGTCAAGGATTTCCACTGCCACCCCTCGCGCGTTTAAAAATTATGAGTTATGAATTATGAATTTTTTAGAAGCAAGAAGAAAGAAACAAGAAAAAAGAGGGGGTGCCAGTTTATGGCTACACCTTGTGAAACATCGTGAAAACCTAGTGCCCCATTGTGCTCCAAATCCAACCATTAATCATAAAAAAAGCTACTCGGTTGTACGAGCAGCTTCTATATTTAAAGTCTAGTCACTAATCACTAGTCACTAGTCACTAGTCACTAATCACTAGTCACTAATCACTAGTCACTAGTCACTAATCACTAGTCACTAATCACTAATCACTATCGTTTCAACGAAAAATGCGCTCTAAATTCCTTCGCAACATTCCCCTCAAAGTACTCCACCAAGAACCAGTAATCGGTGGCAGGCATCAAGGCACCGTTGTAGGTACCATCCCATCCTGCTGCCGTGGGACTGATTTGCTTTAGGAGTTTACCTTGGCGGTCAAATATATAAATTTTTGCGTTTATTTGATTACTTAATCCTACAATATTCCACGTTTCGTTGATGCCATCGCCGTTAGGCGTGAAATAATGCGGATAGTCAATAATAGACACCCCACTCAAAATCAGCGGGTCACAACTGTTGGCCAGTCCCCCCTCGGTATCCCATACCGTGATGGTATGCTCACCCATCGGGACATCGGTAAATACTGCAGAATCCTGACGCGGTCCGTCATCCAAACTGTATTGGTATGTGCCGTAGCCATCCACAGTTACCGTTATCGTTTGTAAGTCAGAGAACGCATTAGAAACCGTGTAGCCAATCTGCCCCGCAGGAACTACCGCCTGGCCCGACTGAATCACATCAAAACTCGCCGAAGCTTGGCTACAATTCAAATCACTCGTGCTGGTCATCACCACCACATAGGTGCGTGTAGCTCCATTGGGGTCGGCGGTATCAACCGTATAGCTTGGCCCTGTGGCAATCGCATTGACTAAATCGGTACTCAAATACCAAGCATAGGTATAACTTCCCGGTACGTTATTGTCCACCTCCAAGGTCAAGGGACGCACCACCTGATCCGTGATAAAGTCCACACAAATCACATTCGAATTGGTATCGGTAACAATCACCGGCTCAGGCAAACGCTCAATTAAGAAGTTAAAGGGCACCACACGCGCACACCCCGTTAGGT
>Ga0209278_1000137_pt1 | contig 98972 bp, 88 predicted proteins | sample JI81BgreenDNA_FD_187504 | JGI IMG/M metagenome (GOLD analysis project Ga0209278, IMG submission 187504) | Wastewater effluent complex algal communities from Wisconsin, to seasonally profile nutrient transformation and Carbon sequestration -... | ecosystem: Engineered > WWTP > Effluent > Algae... | reverse complement strand
TATCAAAATTCGTCAACGAGCATCCTACGATACAAATTCTGGGCTTATCGTTTCTCATCTTAATTGGTGTCATGTTGCTCGCCGAAGGGTCGCACCTCGCGCATTTCACCTTCTTTGGCCACAACGAAGTCCACAGCATCCCCAAAGGGTATTTGTATTTCGCAATTTTCTTCTCGCTATTCGTGGAGTTTTTGAACATGAAAATGAAAAAATCGAGTAAAAAACCCGTCCAATTACGCAACAATACCATCCACGACGAAAAACTAAAAGATACCGACATCACCAATTAATTACAGAGCACCTTTCGGGGTGCTTTTTTTTGGGCGTTGCGGTTCCCGCCGGGCTGTCCGCGGTACCGACCTTGCCTCAAGGCTGCGGCAGGGTACCTTGCTCCCATCCCTAACGCGGGGGGAGTGCAAGCGTCATATTTTGTTGGGAATATCCATCCTTTCATGCAAAACACGGATAACTTCTACGCAACCATCATCGGCAACGCGATAAATAATCAAATGAGATTTGACTTTATATTGGCGATAACCAAGTTTGATAAAACCGATGTCTTTACCGCAGTCAATAGCTGTGGTTATAGCTTTAATTTCTTGGTACAACAAACGGTAATAATAATTGGCTTGATCAAGTGACCAATTTTCAAAAGTATACAGCCAAATGGTATCGATATCTTCCCGTGCTTTTGCACTGATACGAAAGGCGGCTTTCATCGATGCTTCTTCTGAAGTTGGGCCAAATGTGCTTCTGCATCAAAATCAGCAATCATTTCACTGGCTTCACCTAATTCAATTTCTGATCGTAGTTTTTTGATTTTTTGTTCTTCCACTTCGAGTAATCGCAGTGCGGATCGCACGACTTCACTCACCGAACTGTAGCGACCTGAAGCAATTTCTTCATTGACAAAATTCTCAAAATAATCGCCTAATAATATGGAGGTGTTTTTTGCCATAGCGTTTCTTTTTACCAAATATACCAAAAATTGGTATGTTTTAAAAAAACAAATTACTTTTTGGTGTTCATACAATTCGAAACCCATAAAAAAACCTGCTCTTTCGAACAGGTTTCCTTTTTTTATTCCAAAGCCAAAGTAATTTGACCATCGTCATCCAATTCCGTGGGAATATCAGGGTTTTCACCTTCTTCGCCTTCCGTTACTGCTATTACTTCCGGTTCTTCTTCGGGTTCTTCATACGGCAACGGGTCTAATAGATTCACTTGTTTCAGTTTATCAGCCGTCAATTGGTTGCCGAGCGCTTTAATTCCTTTTACGGCAATAAATTGCTCCAAATCGACCACCTGATTTTCTTTTTGCACGCCTTTCACTTTGGCATAAATTACCTCAGCCACAGGACGCCAATCGGTAGAAACTATTTCTAATTGCGATTTCTCGTGTTCCGAAATAAATGTTTCCTCTTTATTTTCATTCTCCACCAAGAAACGCTTAACAAAATAGCGTTCTTTTTCGCCATCATAATAAATACAGGAAATCGGTTTCTTCGGATTCCATTTTTCCAATACAATCATGTCTTCGTCAAAATGGGTCGTCAATTCCGGAATAATCGTTTTCAATTTTCCACTTTGGTTGATGATCAACAACCGATCGTTGGGTTTGAATTCGCCCAAAAGTTCGCCCCGACCATCCACATTCAACCGTTGTACCGTATCGTCAAACCACACTTTACGCGGACGGAGTGTCGAAATCCCTTTTTCTTTCAATTCAATTTTCTTGATTGGGTATTTGCTCACGGTATTGCCGCGGGAGGCCCGACCCTTAATCATGATTTCGGCAAAGTCAACATCCCATTTCAGTTTTTTCACACTACCCACTTGGCGCAACAAAATGGTTACGGTTTCGGCTTCTCCATTCGGATTCGCGGAGAAATACAAAACCATACTGCCCGCTTTTTCTTGGGTTAAGTCATAAAACTTATCGCGGGTGACGCCACTTACGTTAAATCGTTTGATAAACGAAGCACCGTTCTTCCCATCGCGGTAAATCATATTGTAAATGGTGCGTTTGTCGTTTTTGTCAAAAACCGCCACATGGATAATGTCTTTCCCGATGAACTTTTTATCGTCCACTTTGGAGATCATCATTTTCCCATCGCGCAAAAACACAATCACATCATCGATATCCGAGCAATCGGCCACGTATTCATCGCGTTTCAAACTCGTACCGATAAAACCTTCTTCGCGGTTAACATATAATTTGGTATTGCGCAACACCACTTTGGTCGCTTCAATGGTATCGAAATTGCGAATTTCCGTTTGTCGTTCCCGCCCTTTACCGTATTTGTCTTTGATGTTTTGGAAAAACGCAATGGCATAGTCGGTCAAATGTTCCAAGTCGTGTTTCACTTGCTCCATTTCAGCTTCCAATTTGGCAATGGCGTCATCCGCCTTATCCGAATCAAATCGCGTAATACGAATCATCGGAATCTGTGTCAGCTTTTGCAAATCGTCGTCGTGGATATCGCGAACGAAATCCTTTTTAAACGGCTCAAAACGTTGGTACAAATACTGGTATAAATTTTCGCGATCGGAGTACAATTTGAAATCGATGTACATTTCTTCCCGAATGAAAATCTTCTCCAAGGTAGACAAATGCCACTTGTTTTCGAGTTCGTCCAACTGGATTTCCAACTCGCGTTTAAGCAAGTTTTTGGTGCGTTCGGTCGAAATGCGCAACATTTCCGAAACACCCATAAACACCGGATTGTTATCGACAATCACACAGCCCAGTGGCGCAATAGACGTTTCACAAGCCGTGAACGCATACAAAGCATCAATGGTTTTATCGGGAGACACACCAGGCGGTAGATGAATTAGAATCTCTACTTCAGCGGCTGTATTGTCTTCAATTTTTTTGACTTTGATTTTCCCTTTTTCATTCGCTTTCAAAATACTATCAATCAAGGTCGATGTATTCGTTGAAAACGGAATTTGGGTAATCACCAACGTTTGCTTATCCAATTGCGAGATTTTGGCACGCACGCGAACACGACCGCCGCGCATCCCGTCATTATAATTGGACATATCGGCAATACCCGCTGTAGGGAAATCGGGATATAAAGTAAACGACTTTCCTTTCAACACCTTGATGGAGGCGTCGATGAGTTCGTTGAAATTATGCGGTAAAATCTTTGTCGACAAACCCACCGCAATTCCCTCTGCTCCCTGTGCGAGCAATAACGGAAACTTTACGGGTAAATGAATCGGTTCATTTTTACGACCGTCGTAGCTGAGTTGCCAATTGGTTACTTTGGGTGAATACAAAATATCCTGCCCCAATTTGGAGATACGCGCTTCGATATAACGGGAAGCCGCAGCCCCGTCACCGGTGAGGATATTCCCCCAGTTTCCTTGCATATCGATGAGCAAGTCTTTTTGACCGATTTGCACGATGGCATCCCCAATACTCGCATCGCCGTGCGGATGGTACTGCATGGTATGTCCAACGATATTCGCCACTTTGTTGTAGCGACCGTCGTCCAACTCTTTCATGGAGTGCATAATACGACGTTGCACGGGTTTGAATCCGTCCTCAATCGCAGGCACCGCGCGCTCTAGGATGACATACGACGCATAATCCAAGAACCAATCCTTGTACATACCGGTTACTTTGGTAATGGTATCCTCTGGATTTTCATCGTTTTCGTAAAAATGACTACCGGAAGCGGGACGAATTACATCGTCAAAGCCTTCTTCGGTGTGCTCTTGCGGTGTATCGTTACCTGAATCGTCTTGCGATCCGTCTTCATTGGGAACGATATCCTCTTCTTCGTCTCTCATATTTAGCTGCTAAGTCACTAAGTCGCTAAGTCACTGAGCTTGAACCTGCGTCCAATACTATAATCACTACTACGACTTCGCGCTTCAAATTATATTTACTTTCATTTAACAACCTCTCGCTCAGCTACTCAGAAACTTAGTAGCTCAGTAGCTTAATTCTCCAACACATCTAATTCCACTTTCAAATTATTGATAATGAAATCTTGACGGTCGGGGGTATTTTTGCCCATATAAAACTCCAATAACGTTTCAATCGACGTGGCTTTATCCAGCATCACCGGATCGAGTCGAATATCTTCGCCAATGAAATACTTGAACTCGTCGGGCGAAATTTCACCTAATCCCTTGAATCGCGTGATTTCGGGTTTGGGTTTTAACTTTTCAATGGCCGCGACACGTTCTTCGTCGCTGTAGCAATAGATGGTTTCTTTTTTGTTGCGCACCCGGAATAGTGGCGTTTGCAAAATAAACAAATGCCCTTCTTTGATTAATTCGGGGAAAAACTGCAAGAAAAATGTAATCAACAACAAACGAATGTGCATCCCATCGACGTCGGCATCGGTGGCGATTACGATATTGTTGTAGCGCAAGCTGTCGTAATCTTCTTCAATATCCAAAGCCGCTTGGAGCAAATTGAACTCCTCATTTTCATACACAATCTTTTTGGACATGCCATAAGAATTCAACGGCTTCCCGCGTAAACTGAAAACGGCTTGCGTATTCACGTCCCGACTTTTGGTGATCGAACCCGAAGCCGAGTCCCCCTCGGTGATGAACAAGGTACTTTCAAGGCAGCGTTCGTTTTTGGTATCGGTAAGATGAATACGACAGTCACGGAGTTTTTTATTGTGCAAACTTGCTTTTTTAGCGCGATCACGAGCCAACTTACGGATGCCCGACAGCTCTTTCCGTTCGCGTTCTGCTTGCAATATCTTTTTCAACAAGGCTTCGGCCGCTTCGGGATTTTTATGCAAATAATTGTCCAATTTGGTCGACACAAAGTCATTGATGAAGGTTCGAATCGTGGGGCCATTGGGACCAATATCAGTGGAGCCCAATTTGGTTTTGGTTTGGGATTCAAAAACGGGCTCTTCGACTTTCACCGAAACGGCGGCCACGATCGACTTACGAATATCGGAGGCTTCGAAGTTTTTATTGTAAAAATCCCGTATCGTTTTTACCACCGATTCGCGAAAAGCGTTCAAGTGGGTTCCTCCTTGGGTCGTGTTTTGACCGTTGACAAAGGAGTGGTATTCCTCTGAGTATTGCGTTTTACTATGGGTAAGGGCCAATTCAATATCATCCCCCACCAAATGAATAATCGGATACACCGAATCTTCTTCTGTGATGGTTTCTTGTAGTAAATCCTTTAAACCAAAATCGGAGTAGTATTTTTCGCCATTGAAATAAATCGTCAACCCGGTATTGAGGTAGCAGTAGTTTTTCAACATCCGCACCACATACTCGTTGCGGTATTTGTAGTTTTTGAAAATGGTATCGTCGGCGATAAAGGAGACTTTAGTACCGCGGCGTTTGGTCGATTCTTGGATATCTTCTTCCACAGTTAAATTCCCTGCCGAGAATTCAGCCGCTTTTTGTTGGTTATCCCGCACGGATTCCACACGGAAAAAGTTAGACAACGCATTGACCGCTTTGGTACCAACACCATTTAAACCTACAGACTTTTTAAAGGCTTTGGAGTCGTATTTTCCACCCGTATTCATTTTGGACACCACATCGACCACTTTCCCGAGCGGAATACCACGACCGTAATCGCGAACGGTTACCAATTTGTCTTTGATGGTTACTTCGATGGTTTTTCCGGAGCCCATGACAAATTCGTCAATACAGTTGTCGATGACTTCTTTGAGTAAAATATAAATACCATCGTCGGGTGAAGAACCGTCTCCTAATTTTCCGATGTACATACCCGGACGCATCCGAATATGCTCCTTCCAATCGAGTGAGCGTATGTTATCTTCATTATATTGCACCTGTTCAGCCATATTCAAAATTGTAACGAATTTCAGCTAATATAAGGCTTCCGAAGCGGTTTTGGAAGCTAAAAAATGGAAAGTTATCAATAATGTTTTTGACATTTACTCAAAAAAAAACACGGTCATAAACCGTGCTTTTCCAATATACTTTTCGCGTATTTATACATTAAATCGGAAATGCATCACATCGCCGTCTTTCACAATATATTCTTTTCCTTCAACGCGGAGTTTTCCTGCTTCTTTGACTTTCGCTTCAGAACCGAATTGCACATAATCATCATAGGCGATCACCTCAGCTCGAATGAATCCTTTTTCAAAATCAGTATGGATTACACCGGCTGCTTTGGGTGCGGTATCGCCTACATGGATGGTCCAGGCGCGCACTTCTTTCACACCGGCTGTAAAATAGGTTTGTAAGTTCAGCAAACGATAGGCTGCCCGAATCAATTTGGAAACACCCGGTTCGTCCAAGCCCATGTCTTCTAAAAACATTTGGCGTTCTTCATAGGTTTCTAATTCGGTAATATCGGCCTCAGTAGCAACCGCCAACACCAATACTTCTGCATTTTCTGACTTCACCAATTCGCGCACTTGATCGACATACGCATTGCCGTTTACTGCTGAATTTTCATCTACGTTACACACATAAAGTACCGGTTTGGTTGTAATCAATTGAAAGGCTTCCAACAAATCGGCTTCATCTTGGTTTTGCGCCACCACGGTTCGTGCAGATTTTCCTTGCAATAACAAATCGCGAATTTGGTTCAACAACGACTGTTCCAAAACCGCTTCTTTGATTCCTGCTTTGGCCGTTCGATTCACTTTTTCGAGGCGTTTTTCAACGGTTTCAAGATCTTTTAGCTGCAATTCGATATCGATGGTTTCTTTATCTCGAATCGGATTCACATTGCCATCTACGTGTACAATATTGTCGTTGTCAAAACAACGAAGTACGTGAATAATCGCATTACACTCCCGAATATTGGCCAAAAACTGGTTTCCTAACCCTTCCCCTTTACTAGCGCCTTTTACTAATCCTGCAATATCTACAATTTCAACAGTAGCGGGCAATACCCGTTCTGGATTGACCAATTCTTCCAATTTCTCCAAACGTGGATCGGGTACATTGACTACCCCAATATTCGGTTCAATGGTACAAAACGGAAAGTTGGCACTTTGCGCTTTGGCATTGGACAAACAATTAAAAAGAGTTGATTTCCCTACATTGGGCAATCCCACGATACCTGCTTTCATTGATTTTTATTTTTGTGGGGCAAATATAGCGCATTAAACCCATTCAAAAAACAGCAAAAATCTAAGGCTCGTCGGAGATGTTCTTGATAATGGTTTCCTCTTCGGGGGTGGGTACCAATCCTGAAACATTCCAATAATCGGTAAGAATTTTATCTTTTAGGTTAAAAAGGGCTTTGTCTTTGAAAATTTCGCTCTCTTTGAACGAAAATTCGTTGCGACTAAACCCTGTGGTGATGAAGTAATTGCGGACTTCAATCTCGGTGCGAACATCCTTCTTATCGACCCGCTCAAAACCAATCTCCTCGCGGGAACTCAACAAATAATACTCATTATCCCCCGCATACCGATAGATATTTTTGTAATTGGATTTGTAGAGATTACGCGCACCCACACTTCGCTTTTCGGGGGCATTGGCCACAGCGTTGGGGGTCACAGAGGAGCTAACCTCTAGAATGATTTTCTTTTTTTTATCGTATAAAATGGTATAATCGTCTTTAAATCCTTTCACGGGATCAAGGGGATTGATGACCATCAAATAATAATTGTCATTTTTGGTGTAGGATTTAATTAAAAAATCGTAATCCTTCCGTGCGCGGGCCTCCAACAAGGGTTCGAGGTATTTAAAATTGTAATAATTCCCCATAATGTTATTCAAATCGTACCCTAACAAATCTTGCGAAACATCGGCATCCACCAACCCGATGGAACGATTTTGCTCCACAAGTATGTCGTTTTTAAAGTCTTTATTTTTCCCTGAAATCTGAAAATGCAACAACCCATCGTTGTAAAACATATAGTTTCCATTGCGTTTAAAAAATTCACGGGAATAGACTTTCAAGCGGCAAGGAGTCGTTAATTTATCTACCGAGTTTTCGATTAACCCTTTGAGTATTTTTTGGGGATGCTGTTTGGTAATCACAATTTCATCAAGGGTATTCACGGCACTTTTAAGAAAAATCACATTTTCTTTCAGCTTCAAAGCGGTCGAGCGAATACTCTGACTTTCGTAACTCGAGTGGGCTATTTGAATACTAGACACCCCGGTAAGCGCAAAGGACACGCGCCCTTCGGGATTGCTGATATAATTTTGCTTGGTACGTAAAACCGTAACGGTCACGTCTTCAATAGGGGCTTGCGTTTCGGCATCTTTAAACACCAAATGAATATCGCCTTGTTGGGCATGCGCGATCGTCAGGAGACATCCGAACCAAAACAGTAGAAACGTACGCATCGCTAGTAGGGTTTGTTCTCAAATTTAAGAAAAACACCTTAAAATAGACAAGTTTTTAACAAAAAGACATAAAAAAACACGTGAAAAGCGTCAGGTGTGTACATTTTTAAAAAGCTTGAATACGTTTATTCGTTGTGCAAAAACGATTGACGGTTCAACAACGTTTCTTCACTTTCCACATGATCGTCATCGGGTACACAACAGTCAACGGGACATACGGCAGCGCATTGAGGTTCTTCGTGAAACCCTTTACACTCGGTACATTTACCAGGGACAATGTAATACAAGTCGTCTGAAATCGGTCGTTGTGGCGCATCCGCATCAATAGACGTTCCGTCGGGAAGGACAACTGTTCCGCGTAATTTTGTACCGTCTTTATAGCGCCAGTTATCCGCACCTTCATAAATCGCAGTATTCGGACATTCCGGCTCGCAAGCACCACAATTGATGCACTCGTCAGTTATTTTGATTGCCATAGCGAATTTTATTAGTTTTGTGCAAATTTACAATCAATACCCTTCATACACAAGCAACCCATGTTACAATTCGATAAAAAATCAGCGTTGGTTCACTTAGGCCATTTTTTACAGCAATTTGGCACCACGACTCCTACCAAAAATCCAGCGGTTTTGCACAACGAATTGTTTTTTGACCGTATGGTAGGGCAACTCGAATCGGCGCAAAATTATAACGGATGGTTTACCCCCGAACAAATGCGGTTTGCGGTGCAATCATGGGCTCAAGCACTCACCGAATCCAACCTAAACAAGTGGCTGCAACCCTATGATTTTGGTGGGATCACACCCAAAACGGTGGGCTTGGTGTTGGCGGGAAATATTCCGTTGGTGGGATTTCATGACGTGTTGAGTGTATTGGTTTCGGGACACAAAGCCCTCATCAAAACATCGTCCAACGATCAAAAAATGGTCCCTTTTTTAGTAGAATATTTGATCGCTTGTGAACCCAGAATAGCCGATTGCATCACCTTTACTGCGGGAAAACTTGAAGGATTTGAAGCCGTTATCGCAACAGGAAGCAACAATACCGCGCGCTATTTTGAGTATTATTTTAAAGACAAACCGTCTATCATTCGTAAAAACCGAAATTCAGTCGCCGTGTTGGACGGTAGTGAAACCAAAGACGACTTAATTCAGTTGGGGGAAGATATTTTTCGCTATTTTGGACTGGGATGCCGCAATGTTTCAAAATTATTTGTTCCCGAAGGCTACACGTTTGACCGTTTTTTTGAAGCGATGTACACCTACAAGGATTGTATTGACTATGAAAAATACGCCAACAATTACGATTACAACAAAGCGGTATTTTTGATGAGTCTGTTTCCGATTTTGGACAATGGTTTTTTAACCTTGAAAGAAGATTCGGGCTTTGCATCCCCTATTTCCTCTGTTTTTTATGAATATTACACGCATTTGGAGGAGGTAAAAAAACGACTTACAGAAGAGGCCAATCAGTTGCAATGCATTGTATCCAACGGACTAATTGCCGACAGCATCCCTTTTGGAAAAACCCAACGTCCTGAATTATGGGATTATGCCGATCATGTAGATACCTTGGCTTTTTTACAAACGATATAAAAAAAACACTACATTTACTTTAAAATGTAATTGTATGAAGCCACTAGTACTCGTATTCGTTTTAATTTCTTTATTTGCAAATTCCCAAACCCTCTCACCTATTTATCCTTCTTCAGGGTTTTCTGGTAGTGCCTTTGGTAAGCGAGTGGTTTTGGATGAAAACAATCATTTATTTGCGACGACTCAAAACACAACCTTTAATGCGCAAAAGGGTAAGATTTACCGATTTGACTGTACATCAGGAAACGTAGTGCAAACCAATTTTTATGACATTCCAACCTTGACGGCGGAAGACGATTTTGCCTACAGTATAGATGTCAATCAAAATTTTGTTGTGGCAGGTGCACCGGGTAAAGATGGGTCGGTTGCGAACGCGGGTAGTGTCTACGTTTTTGAAAATTCAACGACAGGGACATTGGTCCAAACCCTAACGGCCCATAATCCAACAGCTGAGGATCAGTTTGGAAAAAACATCCATATTTTGGGCAACTTCCTGTTTGTGAGTCAGATTTCCAGCTTAAGCGGCAATGCAGGTTCTGTCTATGTTTACCAATTCAATGGTACAACCTACAATTATATTCAACAAATTACAGCACCGGGAACACCCTATTTTGGGACTAAAATTTGGACCCATAACAACCGAATTTTCATTGGAACTGGTAATTCATATTACACCTCGGGTGACTTTCAATCGTTGAAAGCCTATGATTGGAACGGAAATACTTGGGTTGAAAATGCGGCTTTCAATTTTAACAATGCTTCTGCAAATGTGATTAAGGATTTTGCCTTTCACAACAATAAACTCCTCGTCTTAACGAATGATTTCTCGGCCAATTATCTAACAAGCTTTGAACACAATGGAATGGGGTGGACCAATTCAAATACTATGAATCTAAATTACGGCGATTCTATGGTCAACGGGTTGAAAATTGAAGGCGATATAATGGCTATTGGAACAAATAATTACACGTTACAAATAGAGCGAAAATTTCCTTTACGAATCTATCAATATGCAAACAACACCTGGAATCACTCCTTGACGCTTTATGGCCAAGGAACCGATTTTCAAGATGATGCCTTCGGAAGTGTCCTCGCGATAAACAGCAGTGGTTTAGGTATCGGAGCGCCCTTAGAAAACAACCCTAGCCCTTATGACGGTAAAGCCTATTTCGTGCCTTTTGCAAGTTTGGGAAATTCCACATTTTCAAACGCTACTTTGGTTATCGCTCCCAATCCTGCTCACGATTACATTCAATTACCAGCTGATTTTAGCTTTCAAAACTTGACCCTTTATGATGTAAGCGGCAAATCATTATCGTTTACGAATGAAAATAGATTTATTTCTATCGCTCACTTGGAAAGCGGAATGTACATGCTACAAGCCACCGATAAAAACGGTGTGATTTTCACAACAAAATTCTTAAAAAACTAACAAACTACTTATTAACTAAAACGTTTTAGTTGATAAGTCGAATTGGATTCCATTCGTTCAAAATCGGATATCTCTAGCGTAATGTTGAAATTTGCACCCACACAACAACATAACACGAATTTATTGGATAGTTGATCATGAAAAAACACAATTACAGCGCAGGACCCTGCATTCTCCCCCAAGAAGTTTTTGAACAATCGGCACAAGCGATATTGGATTTTAATCAATCGGGCTTGTCGATTTTAGAAATTTCGCACCGCAGCAAAGATTTTATTGCCGTTATGGAAGAAGCCCGCGCTTTGGTTTTGGAATTGCTTGGCTTGGAGGGAAAAGGCTACCAAGTTTTGTTTTTACAAGGCGGTGCCAGTATGGAGTTTTTACGGGTTCCTTACAATTTTATGAAAGTCGATGGGAAAGCCGCGTACTTAGAAACGGGAACCTGGGCTGCCAATGCTATTAAAGAGGCACAGTTGTTTGGAGAAACCGAAGTGGTTGCTTCATCAAAAGCCGCCAATTTCAATTATATCCCTAAAGACTACACCATTCCGGCGGATGCTAATTATTTCCACTGCACAAGTAACAACACCATTTTTGGTACCCAGATGAAATCGTTTCCGAAAACGGATGTTCCCATGATTTGCGACATGAGTTCGGATATATTTTCACGCAGTCTTGACTTTTCACAATTTGCTTTAATTTATGCGGGCGCCCAAAAAAACATGGGGCCGGCAGGGACAACCTTAGTGGTCATTAAAGAAGAATTGTTAGGAAAAACAGGCCGCACCTTACCCAGTATGATGGACTACCAAAAACAGATCAAAGGGGAAAGCATGTACAATACACCTGCGGTTTTTCCGGTGTATGCCTCTTTACTCACCTTGCAATGGTTGAAAAAGCAAGGCGGCATTGCAGGTATCGAAAAAATCAATGCAGCAAAAGCGGCCTTGTTGTATGCCGAAATTGACCGTAACCCGTTGTTTGAAGGCACTGCCGCTATTGAAGATCGCAGCACCATGAATGCCACCTTTTTATTGAAGGACTCGGCACATACCGAAAAGTTTGATGCTCTCTGGAAAGCGGCGGGTATTTCGGGGTTGAACGGCCACCGTTCGGTAGGCGGATATCGGGCTTCGATGTACAACGCTTTACCGTTGGAAAGTGTCCAAATTTTAGTAAACACAATGCAAGAATTGGAGCGTTCGATTTAAATCGGACTAGCCCGGATAGGAGCGGCATCCTTTTATGAAGCGACAGCGGCATAAAAGATACAGCGGATAGCCGGAATAGCTTCAAAAAAAAATACAATACAAATGAAAGTTTTAGCAAACGATGGCATTTCCAAAAGTGGAATTGCAGCCTTGGAAAAAGGCGGTTATGAAGTAATCACTACAAAAGTAGCGCAAGAACAAGTAGCTAATTTTGTCAATGAAAAAGGAATTGAAGTCGTCTTAGTCCGCAGCGCCACCAAGATTCGTAAAGACATTATCGATGCCTGCCCCGGTCTCAAAATCATTGGCCGTGGGGGTGTTGGAATGGACAACATCGATGTAGATTATGCGCGTAGCAAAGGAATTCAGGTAATCAATACTCCTGCCTCATCGTCGGAAAGTGTAGCCGAATTGGTATTTGCCCATTTGTTTTCGGGGGTTCGTTTTTTACAAGATGCCAACCGAAACATGCCTTTGGAAGGTGATTCCAACTTTGAAGGGTTAAAAAAGGCGTACGCCAACGGTACCGAATTGCGCGGGAAAACCTTAGGAATCATCGGTTTTGGACGCATTGGGCAAGCGGTGGCAAAAATGGCTTTGGGCTTGGGAATGCGTGTGATTGCAGCGGACAGTTTTATCGATAAGGCTACGGTTCGGGTGGAATTTTACACCGGGCAGTTTATCGATGTGGACATACTCACCGAACCTTTGGCTGATGTCCTCAAGCATTCTGATTTCATCACGTTGCATGTGCCAGCACAAGAGAAATATATTATTGACCAGGAAGAATTTGCGCTGATGAAAGACGGGGCAGGTATTGTCAATTGTGCTCGAGGAGGTGTGATCAATGAAGTGGCATTGGTGGAAGCACTTGACCAAGGAAAAATTGGATTTGCGGGATTGGATGTTTTTGAAAAAGAACCCCATCCAGAGATTCAACTATTAATGCACCCCAAAATCTCGTTAACGCCCCATATTGGTGCGGCTACTTTGGAAGCCCAAGACCGTATCGGAACAGAATTGGCCGAGCAAATTATCGGTCTGTTGGGTAAAAAATAATACGGAAAGCATCCTTCGGGGTGCTTTTTTGTTAAAAGGACGTAAAATCTTCGTACAACTTTCGTGGTTTTTGTACCTTTAAGTCATGAAAATCGGCGGTGTATTTATCGTTTTTCTCTTTATCCTTTGGAGTTGCGCGACTACTGCCCCAAAGTCCAATGCGACTGCGGTAGTGCAAAAAACTTCCTCGGGCGACACCTTGAGGATTGCCAATGACTCCTTAGAATATGAAGTAATTATCATTGAACCCGGATTTTATGGGTGGTTGGACTCATTTGCACGACCCCGAGGGTATTATTCGGAAACATTTTTGGAGAGTCGTAATCGATTGTGGGTTCAAGAATGGAACAGTCGTGTAAATCAAGCAAGTCGGTATAACGCATTACAATATGATATGCGCATTGATTACGATCCGAATATACGCTATGGTTATGAGGTGAATTACCTGATTTACAACTTTTTTATTTACTTTCAGTTGCAACACAACCAACGGTTTGGCTTCTTTGATGTTCGCCCCTAATTCGATACCTTTGTTCCCTTATGGCTAGCTTTAAAGAACGATACCACATTACTTCCAATTGGCAATACGCTGTGATATTACTCGTATTTGCACTCACGGGTTCAACGGCAGCTTATGTGGCAAAACCTTTATTGGCATGGGTGGGAATAACGCGCGAAACCGTTCCTGTTGGATTGTATTACTTTATTTATTTTGTGGGGATTTTTCCGGTATACCAAGTATTGTTGGTGGGCTACGGTTTTCTTTTTGGGCAGTTTAAATTCTTTTGGACTTTTGAAAAGAAAATGTTGCGGGGCATGAAGTTGGGATTCCTTGTCGATTTATTTGAAAAAAAATAAGGGACGTTTCCGCCCCTTTCTATTAACTATTCTTTTCTCCCAACAAGCGGAAAAAGTCGTCTCGATACTCTTTTTTCTCAAAAATTCCGCCGTATTGTAAGGTGGAGGTAAAACTTGTCTCGTCTTTTATGCCACGGCTAGACACACATAAATGTTTGGCTTCCATTACCACCATTACATCCTCAGTATCTAACACGGCCTTGAGTTCGTTGAATACTTGCATCACCATACGCTCTTGAACCTGTGGACGACGGGCAAAATAATCAACAATACGATTCAGCTTTGACAAGCCAATCACTTTGCCATTGGACACATAGCCAATGTGCGCCTTACCGATAATGGGTAAAAAGTGGTGCTCACAAGTGGAATTGAAGTTGATATTCGCTTCGACCAACATTTTATCGTAGTGGTACGAATTATCAAAAACTGAGATTTTGGGTTTGTTGTCAGGGTGTAATCCTGAAAAAATTTCTTGCACATACATTTTGGCTACCCGGTGGGGAGTGCCGCGCAAACTGTCGTCGGTAAGGTCCAACCCGAGGGCTTCCATTATTTGCTCAAAATGATGCTCGATTACCGTCATCTTCTCCGCATCCGTTTTGACGAAAGCATCCGGACGTAAAGGGGTGTCGGCAGCGGTCATTTGGTGATCATCACCAAGGATTTCATACAATTCTTTTTCTGTGACGGTGTTCATGGGTTTTAAATTTTGTCTAACAAATGTACGTTTTTATTAAACAAAAAGCGGACTTTAACGAATATTTAATAGCTGTCAAGTGGATGAGTTTACGGATTACCCCTTGTGGTATTCCCTTTTTTCTTCGTTTCTTTGTAAAAAAAGGAATCGATGATAGCGGCCAAAAATATCCACAAACACTACGACCAATTGCATGTGCTCAAAGGAGTCGATTTAACGATTGAAAAAGGAGAAATTGTTTCTATTGTAGGGGCTTCTGGTGCGGGAAAAACCACCTTGCTGCAACTGTTGGGTACCCTCGATCACCCCGATAAAGGAGCGGCCTCCCTCACGATTGATGGCGTCGATGTGTTGGCCTTACGCGACAAAAAACTATCGGCCTTTCGGAACCAAAAGTTAGGCTTCATCTTTCAATTTCACCAACTCTTACCTGAATTCACCGCGCTTGAAAACGTGTGTATTCCTGCCTTTATCGCTGGAAAATCGAAAACCGAAGCGGAAGCTGCTGCCAAAAAACATTTGGAATACTTAGGTTTGGGCGAACGTTTACACCATAAACCCGCCGAACTCTCTGGAGGGGAACAGCAACGGGTAGCCGTGGCCCGTGCGCTAATCAACCAGCCCGCAGTCATTTTTGCCGACGAACCTTCGGGGAATTTAGACACCGCTTCAGCCGAAAATTTGCATCAATTGTTTTTCAAATTGCGCGACGAGTTGGGACAAACCTTTGTTATTGTCACGCACAATGAGGAATTGGCCAACCAAGCCGACCGTAAGTTGGTGATGGTCGACGGAAAAATGAGTTAGCCCATGCTTCTTATACTGATTTCTTGGATATACATAGCGTTTACCCTCTTGATCTGGGGAACAGCAGGAAATCAATGGCTCAAAACTCAGGTAAGAATTCCGCTCGTAAAAACCATTTTGGGATTGGGATTGGTTACTTTTTTTGCCGGTGTTTGGGCGTTTTTCGGTCGAATTCACTGGGAATTTCATCTGGCATTGTTGGTCCTCAATGTTTTTTTGGGCTGGCGCTATTACCCGTTGTGGAAAAGAGCGGTATTCCAATCGTATCTCCGTTTTCAAGCCTGGTCATGGCCCTTAAAGGGTTACTTCGTAGTGGTTAGCTTACTTCTTTTGGCTCAATGTGCTTCGGCTCCCTATGTGATTGACAATGAATCGTATTACATTCAAAATATCAAGTGGCTCAATGAATACGGCTTGGTCAAAGGCTTGATCAACTTGCATTTCTTTTTAGGTCAATTGAGTGGATGGCATATTGCCCAAAGTGCTTTTAATTTCTCCTTTCTCTACGATCGATTCAATGACCTAAGCGGCCTACTCTTGTGGTATGGATTTGCCTTCGCTATGGAGCGATTATCCATCTATTTTGAGCGTAAAAAACGAATAGATTTAGTGGTGGGCTTGTTTCCCATAACCGCTCTACTTCTCTTTCAATTTATCAGTGCGCCTTCCCCTGATGTTGTGGTTTATGTGCTCAGTTTTCTCATTTTTTATCTTTTTATTACCGAATTTCACCACCCCACGAGGGCAACTTTTGTGCAACTGACCTTTTTAGTGCTTTTTACGCTTTTGGCCAAAAATACAGCGCTAACTTTGGCTTTGTTGCCATTGTATTGGTTTGTGGTCCATTTTAAAACGCTCAACATTTGTTTCCCCAAAGTAGCCTTGCTTTGTGGGCTGACCCTAGGATTATTTGTCGTCAAAAATGTAATCACTTGTGGGGTCCCCGTTTTTCCTTCCCAGCTGTTTTCGGGACAGTATTTTGATTATTCCCTACCCCCTGAAATCGAGCATTTTTATTACGAAGAACTGAAGAAATATGGCTACTTTCTCACCACTGAGAACTACGACGCCTTTTCGCGTTGGGAGCTATTTTTACGTTGGCTGCAACTCCCCAAAATGAATGGATTGTTCAACAAATTAGAAGTGCTTTTACTCGTACTTACGCCCTTTGTCTTTTTCATAATCAAAGAAAAAGGATACCGCGTGGTGTATGGAATACTCGTCATTCAGTTGGGTGTTTTATTTGCCACCTCACCCCAATACCGCTTCTTCCTCAACGGGATTTTGTTTTTAACATGCCTTTGGCTTAGCTTGGTAATTTCACAACGGAAAGCCGTCTATAGTTTGCTTTTTATCAGTCTACTACCCGTATTTTGGGCGGTTTTGGTTCCTGTGAATTTAAACCGATTTTCCAACTATCGATTTATGTTGGAACTCAGCCATTTCAAACCCGAATATACGCTAACACCCCACCCCAACTCCAAATACCAAATGTACTTTGAATCCCTCAAAGAAGGGAATTTGAACTATTACAGTCCCAAGAGTAACGACTTCTTCTGGGGTACCTATAACGGTCCTCTACCCACCGTCAATAAAGAACAAATCGAGTATTTCAAAACGTATTTTCATTTAATTCCGCAACAGCGTACCAACAACCTGAAAGACGGTTTTTATTCCAAATACCTCCCCGATGACACCCAACGAACTCCGTGATTTTTTGAATGAAAAGGTAGAACGGTATAATCGTCCCGATTTTATTTCCTCCGATCCGATTCAAATTCCCCATCAATTCAGCCAAAAAGAAGATATTGAAATTGCAGGTTTTTTGGCCGCTACCATCGCTTGGGGCAACCGAAAAATGATTATCAAATCAGCGCAAAGTCTTATCGAACGTATGGGAAATGCGCCCTATGATTTTGTGATGACGCATCGGGAATCCCACTTGGAGCCGTTGGACGGATTTGTGCATCGAACGTTTAACGCCACCGATGTGAAAACCTTTATTCGAGGGTTGCGGCATGTGTATACCCAACATGGCGGCATGGAAGCGCTCTTTGAAAAATATCATACATCACACTCGATGCAGCCCGCCATCAGTGCCTTTAAAAAGCATTTTTTTGAAATCGCCCATGAGGAACGAACCCAAAAACACATTTCCGACCCCCTGAATAACTCAGCCGCCAAACGCATTAATATGTTCTTGCGTTGGATGGTGCGTCAAGACAAAAAAGGGGTGGATTTAGGCCTTTGGAAAAACATCCCCATGGCGGCCTTATCGTGTCCACTCGACGTGCATTCGGGCAATGTGGCGCGAAAACTCGGACTCCTTTCGCGAAAGCAAAATGATGCCAAAGCCCTGGTCGAATTGGACACAGCCCTACGAGCGTTGGACCCCTACGATCCTGTGAAATATGACTTTGCCTTGTTTGGCTTGGGCGTGTTTGAACAATTTTAGGCGTACAAAACGATACTAAATTTGCAAGATTTGTCGCCTTAAGGTAGGTGGCTATCGAACAAAAATTGCTATTTTTGTCTACTGGTTCAACACTGAAAACAACACCCATGCTGATAATTGGAATTGCCGGAGGAACAGGCTCTGGAAAAACCACGGTAGTACACCAAATTATGAATGAGCTTCCGCAAACGGAGGTGGGCATCATTTCCCAAGATTCGTATTACAAACACCATCCTCATTTGAGTTACGAAGAACGCAGTATGATTAATTTTGATCATCCGCGGGCTATTGATTTTGAACTGCTGGTTGCGCATTTACAGGATTTAAAAGCGGGAAAAACCATTGAACAACCCGTGTACTCCTTTGTCACGCACAACCGCACCGAGGATACCGTGATCACCCATCCGCGGAAGGTGATGATTGTCGAGGGGATTTTGATTTTCAACAGTCCCGAACTACGCGATATGTTTGACGTAAAAGTGTTTGTGCATGCCGACTCCGACGAACGGTTGATTCGCCGCTTAAAACGAGATATCGCCGAACGTGGTCGTGACATGGAAGAAGTGCTGAATCGTTACCAAACGACCTTAAAACCCATGCACCAACAGTTTATCGAACCCACCAAAGCCTTCGCCGATATTATCATTCCTAACGACAAATACAATACCGTAGCCATCGATGTGGTGCGCGCGGTGATTAACCAACGAATTGCCTAACCGACGATGAAACAGTGGTATCAAAATCTTATTGCCAATTATCCCTTCCTTCGCTTTTTGGGAAGCCGATATACGCTGGTTTTGATATTCTTTGTGGTTTGGATGTTGTTTTTGGACAATTACGCCTACTTCGATCACCGCATTTTGGATAAAGAAATTAAGGAACTCGAAGAGAACAAAGCTTATTACCAAGAGGAAATTACCAAAGACGAAAAAAGCATCAAAGAAATGAATTACCCGGGGCATATCGAACGCTATGCTCGTGAAAAATATTACATGAAACGCGATAGCGAAGATATCTACATTATTGATATCGAGGAACAACGCCGTAAAGATAGTATTGAAGGAGCAAAACTTTAGTACATCCATGGAACGTCATTCCCGCTGTCCGCACTACATGCCTGTCGGCAGGGTAGTTTGCTCCCATCGGGGCTATACCGCCGACGTCATTCTAGAATATAAAATACTAAAACAGCATTCGTGAGTCAGAACAACCTCTTTCAAGAATTTGATGCCGTTTCCTCCAAACAATGGAAACAGCAAATCCAGTACGAACTCAAAGGTGCCGATTACAACGAAACCTTGGTTTGGGAAAGCCCCGAAGGGATTAAAGTAAAACCCTTTTACCACCGCGACGAATTTGAACCTTTGTTGCCTTCCGGGCGTCCGACAAACGGATTTAAAATCACGCAAAATATCTTTGTCCATGATGTGGCCAAGTCCAATGCACGGGCACTCGACACGCTACAACGTGGCGCCGAATGCATTCGATTTACCCTCGAAAATAAGGCAATCTCCCTGAGCGATTTAATGCAAAATTTGCCTTTAAAAGATATCCCTTATTTTTTTTATTTGCCTTTTCTTGAAATCGATTTCGTAAATCAACTGCAGCAATTTGCCGTGCAACACCAAGCGCATTTCATCCTTCAAATTGACCCCATCGGGCAACTCGGAAGAGACGGGAACTGGTTTGAAAATTTAGAAAAGGATTTTGAGAAGATCCACCACATCGCCCAGAACAGCCCTATCTCTTTTCTTTCGATTGACAGCAGTTTGTATCAAAATGCGGGGGCCAATGGAGTGCAACAATTGGCTTACACGTTGGCCCATGCCAACGAATATTTCAACCGTATTCCCCAAATCCCCCATCCGTTCACAGTGAATGTAGCAGTGGGATCGAATTACTTTTTTGAAATTGCCAAATTGCGTGCCCTACGGTTGTTGTTTACCACTTTGGCCAAAGAATACGGCCATGAACATGAGGTACGTATTCTCGCTACGCCAAGCCGCCGCAATAAAACCTTGTACGATTACAACGTAAATATGTTGCGTACCACCACCGAATGCATGAGTGCCGTATTGGGTGGAGCCGATTTTGTTGCCAATTTACCATATGATGCGTTGTACCATAAAGACAATGAATTTGGGGACCGAATTGCACGAAATCAGTTGTTGATTTTAAAACACGAAAGTTATTTTGATAAAGTCCACAACCCTGCCGATGGCGCGTATTATATTGAAACGATAACCCAACAATTGGCCGAAAAAGCCTTGGCATTGTTTAAAGATATTGAGGCCCATGGCGGCTTTATCACTCAATTGATGGAAGGTACCATTCAACGTAAAATCAATGAAAGTGCCCAAAAAGAGCAGGAAGCCTTTGATAGCGGGAAAGAAGTTTTATTGGGAACCAACAAATACCCCAACAAAAACGACCGCATGAAAGGCGATTTGGAATTGTATCCGTTTGTGAAACAAAATCCACGAAAAACGCTAATTAGTCCGATAATCGAAAAACGTTGGGCTGAAAAAATGGAACAAGAACGTTTAGCTTCAGAAGAATAGTGATGCGAAAAAATATACAACACCTAACCCTCCCCTCTGCTACTGCAGAAACAACAGTTCATGCAACAGAGCATTTTACAACGGCAGAAGGAATTACGGTCAAATCGAGTTACAGTGAATCGGATTTAGAAGGATTGACGCATTTGGATTTTGGAGCGGGTTTTGCCCCCAACTTACGGGGACCCTATGCCACCATGTATGTGCGACGTCCTTGGACGATTCGACAGTATGCGGGATTTTCGACTGCCGAAGAAAGTAATGCCTTTTACCGTCGTAATTTAGCCGCCGGTCAAAAAGGACTTTCGGTTGCCTTCGACTTGGCTACGCATCGCGGCTACGACTCCGATCACGAACGCGTGGTGGGCGACGTAGGAAAAGCAGGCGTGGCGATTGATTCGGTGGAGGATATGAAAATCTTATTCGATCAAATCCCACTGGATGAAATGTCGGTTTCCATGACCATGAACGGTGCTGTTTTACCCATTATGGCTTTTTATATTGTAGCCGCCGAAGAACAAGGGGTAGCCCCCCATTTATTGTCGGGTACGATTCAAAACGACATTTTAAAAGAGTTCATGGTGCGGAATACCTACATTTATCCGCCTACCCCCTCGATGAAAATCATTGCCGATATCTTTGAATATACGAGTAAAAATATGCCAAAGTTCAACTCGATTTCGATTTCAGGCTACCACATGCAAGAAGCGGGCGCAACCGCCGATATTGAGTTGGCATATACCCTTGCCGACGGTTTGGAGTACATTCGAACGGGAATGGCTGCTGGGATGGACATTGACAGTTTTGCGCCTCGATTGTCGTTCTTTTGGGCGATTGGGATGAACCATTTTATGGAAATTGCCAAAATGCGTGCCGGTCGGATGCTGTGGGCCAAATTGCTAAAGCAGTTCCAACCGAAAGACGATAAATCCTTGGCCTTGCGCACACATTGCCAAACATCGGGTTGGAGTTTAACCGAGCAAGACCCCTTCAATAATGTAGCACGAACCACAATTGAAGCCGCAGCAGCTGCGTTTGGGGGAACCCAATCCTTACATACTAATGCCTTGGATGAAGCCATTGCATTACCCACTGATTTTTCGGCGCGCATAGCCCGAAATACACAAATTTATTTGCAAGAAGAAACCAAAATTTGCAAAACTGTCGATCCTTGGGCAGGCAGTTTTTATGTAGAGAAATTAACCGCCGAAATTGCCGAGAAAGCCTGGGCTTTAATTGAAGAAGTGGAGTCACTCGGCGGGATGACCAAAGCGATTGAAGCGGGAATTCCGAAATTGCGTATTGAAGAGGCGGCCGCTCGGAAACAAGCCCGTATTGACAGCGGACAAGATGTGATTGTTGGGGTGAACCAATTCCGATTGGACAAAGAAGATCCTTTGCATATTTTGGAAGTAGACAACCAAACCGTACGTCGTCAGCAAATTGAACGTTTGGAACAAATCAAAGCAAGCCGCGATACCCAAGCGGTCCAAGCGGCCTTAGCACGTATTACAGCATCGGCGAAAAACGGTGGCGATAATTTATTATCTTTAGCGGTAGAAGCGGCCCGATTACGTGCCACTTTGGGTGAAATTAGTGATGCTTTAGAATCTGTTTTCGGCAGGTATAAAGCCCAAATTAGAAGTTTTAGCGGCGTGTATAGTAAAGAAATTAAAAACGATGAAAGTTTTGCCAAAGCGCAACAATTAGCCGATGCTTTTGCCCAAAAAGAGGGTCGTCGTCCGCGGATTATGATTGCCAAAATGGGACAAGACGGCCACGATCGGGGGGCGAAAGTGGTTGCTACGGGCTATGCCGACGTAGGTTTTGATGTAGACATTGGTCCTTTGTTTCAAACCCCTGCCGAAGCCGCCAAACAAGCGGTGGAAAATGATGTACATATTTTGGGTGTATCGTCTTTGGCAGCCGGTCACAAAACCTTAGTCCCCCAAGTTATAGAGGAATTAAAACGCTACGGTCGTGAAGATATCATGGTGATTGTAGGCGGTGTCATTCCGGCACAAGATTACCAATTCTTGTTTGATGCCGGCGCGGTCGCTGTGTTCGGTCCAGGGACAAAAATTAGTGAAGCTGCGATACAAATTTTGGAAGTGCTTTTGGAAGAATAATTTAATTTTTAACTCGTTATAATCACAAAATTTCTATGCCTATGAAACGTTTTTCTTTCAGCATTATTCTGTTTTTTGCTTGTTTGATGCACGCCGATGCACAAACCAATATTGTCTCGTTTAATAACGATCAGGGGCTATTATTTTTCAATGCCTCGGATTCCATTCCAACCGCCTACGAAGGATCACCCTATTGGGATAAAGAATTTAAACCCGCCTCGCTCTCTTGTTATTCGAAGGATCTCAAACCCGAAATTCGGTACAATGCCTTTAAAGATGAAATGGAGTTCAAAAAAGAGGGTAAACTCTACTATTTAGAAAAAAAAGACAGTTGTGAAATTGGAATTGACAACAAGTATTATGGTTTTTTCGCCTATCCTTTTGATGGAAAAATACGCTTCGGGTATTTGCGCCGAATTAATCCAAATACGGGAACCTATAACTTATTTGCCCGAGAAGTAATTGCCTTTAAAGAGGGGGAGCCTGCGGTTACCAGCTATCGCGAAGATAAACCGGCTAAGTTTTATCCCGAAAAAGTGAGATTCTTTATCAAAACGCCCACGGATATGATTGCTATCCCCGAAAAAAGGAAAGATTTGGAACGACTATTAGCAGATATAGCTCCCGATATTGCCTCATTTTTTAAGCAGATCGATTTTAAAATCAAAGAGGAAGCATCATTACTTCAGCTAATCCAATATCTAAATGCACTTTCAAAGAAATAGGGCGTGCAATTGTATTTAAAAGGCATGGGAATAAAAAATTGTAATGATTTTATTTTACAAAAGAGCTAACTTTTAAACATCAAAAACTTTGTGATGAATAAAATTTTTCCATGTTTGGTGTTCATCATTTTGTACAGTTGCAAAGAATCAAAAGCAAGCTATGAAGAACCAAAATTTAACAAAATAGACTATCACTATTTAAAAACCTTTAATGCTGAAAATGCAAAATTCTCACTTTTATTTTTCAGTGGAGCCTACTTCAATTCCAAGGTAGTCGTCCATAATGGTCACATACTTAAGTCGGAAGATTCTTTACAAACATCGAATTGTGGTCCGTTTGCAAAAATTTTTAAGATAAAAAAGAGTTGTAAAACGAATGTTTTAGACCCAGAAAGAAACTATTTTTTGGAATTAAATACTGACTCCGTAATGAAATACAAATTCATCTATATCTCGCGTGATGTAATGACTGACTCTTTAACCGTAGTATTTAGAAATAATCATTTACCTGTAAAATAAGAATACTGCGACTGTGAATGCGACTGAAACTGCGACTGTGACTGTGACTGAGACTGAGACTGTGACTGCGACTGCGACTGTGACTGCGACTGCAACTGTGACTGCGACTGCGACTGTGACTGCGACTGTGACTGCGACTGTGACTGCGACTGTGACTGTGACTGTGACTGTGACTGCGACTCTAAATCCAACCGCTTCGCAGTTGTTTTTTTGTGGGTATCCTTTCGCTGCAAAATGAATTGAGACTGGATTACTCCGTGATCCAAAGGGAGGGAACGTTGCTCGAAGAAAAACCGACCGCTTCGCAGTTGTTTTTTTGTGGGTTTCCTAAGCGCAAAATAAATTTTGCGCTTAGGAAACCCACAAAAAAACCGGACACTGTCCGGTTTTCTTCGGTCGGGATGACTGGATTCGAACCAGCGACCCCTAGCACCCCATGCTAGTACGCTACCAGGCTGCGCTACATCCCGATTTGAGCGATGCAAATATAAAGTTTTTTTTACGTTTCAAAATTTTATTTTTTGTAATCTTTCAACGGCTTGCTCGAGGGTGGTATCGGATTTGGCAAAACAAAATCGAAGGTGTTGATTTTGAGGCGGATGCTCATAGAAGGGCGACAGCGGAATTGCAGCAACTCCCACCTCTTGTACCATACGTCGCACCAATTTCATATCCGATTCAACATGCGCCGTTGGCCAACTAACCAACTGAAAATAAGAACCTTCACAAGGAAGTAAAGTAAAAGCGGTCGTTTGCATCAAACGGGCGAAATAATCGCGTTTTTGACGATAGAAATCACCTAACAAAGCTACTGACACTTCCTCCAAATAGGCAGTTAAAGCTACTTGGGCCACCGAATTGACACTGAAAACCAAAAATTGATGTACCTTTTTAATCTCGCGCATGAGCGGTTCAGAGGCTACCATGTAACCCACTTTCCAACCGGTGCAATGGAATGATTTTCCAAAGGAAGAAACCGAAATACAACGCTCCCATAACTGTGGATATTGATGCACGGATTGGGGGCGAGAGGTAAAGGTGATGTACTCATACACCTCATCCGATAGCACGAGTAGCTGCGGATGTTGTGCAACCAATTTTTGTAAAGCAAGATAATCACTTGAGTTCCAAACCCGCCCCGAGGGATTGTGGGGAGTGTTGATAATGATCATTCGGGTACGCGAACACACAGCAGCTTCAATTTGGGGCCAATCGGGTAAGAAATCAGCGCCCAGCGGCACTCGCACCGGATGTGCTGACACCAAATGGATAGGTGTAGTATAACAATCGTAACTCGGATCCAGTACGATAACCTCATCGCCCGGATGAACCAACGCCTGGATGGCCGCAAAAATTCCCTGCGTCGCACCCGCGGTAACCAGTATTTCATTTTGCGGATTGATCAAACGACCGTATTGCGTTTCTGTTAAGGTGGCCAAACGTTCCAGCAAAGGACCATAACCAGCCATAGGCACGTATTGATGAAAATGGGACTGTGCGGCTTGCGCCAAATGCAATTTCAACCGATCATCAATGGGGAAATCTGGAAACCCCTGCGACAAATTGATCGCATTATATTGCGCTGCCAATTGCGACATTTCAGAAAAAATACTAGAACCCATCTGAGGAAATTTGGACACCATCCCTTCGCTTTTTTCACGAAGATAGTAGGAATAAGGCAATCAACCAAAGTTAGAGATCAAACAGTAAATGATCCTGATTCCATAAAAAAATTTATGGCTTGCTTAAAAAATTTAGATGTGTAGTTTGAACTCAATACAAACAGTTCTTGAGTAAAATTATACTTTAGCCATTTTTTCCCTCAAAAAACGATTTATTCTTCAAAAACTAGTATTTTAGTAACCATTTTAGTCACGTTTCTATTTGTACCGGCCAATAACTGAGATTTTTATTGCCCATAAATTTTACATTCATGAAAAAACATATTGTTTTACTCGTTCTCCTTTCCACTACATTTGGATTTGCTCAAACAAAATTAGTTTTTGACAAGCGGTTTGTTCAATGTGAGGATAAATGGGTTGCTTTTCCAGCAGACTCGACAGGTTCACATATTTTAGGATTCATTTACATCGATGCGCAAGCAGGTTTGACTCTAGAATATGAGGGTTCTTTTACTGTCGAAGCAAATGGTAAATATCTACTCAAAAAAAAAGAAAGACAGGATGCGATGAAAGTTCGTTTAAAACCAAATAACGTCTTGGTAGCCCTTATTCCCGTTGAAAAATTGACCGAGCTAGGTCTTAAAACTGTTCCCGAATGGCTAAAATTTTACAAAGAAAACGAAAATACAGTTGAACGTCAATATCGCTGGGGATATATGTACAATGCTTGGGGTGAATGTGAAAAAGCACTTGAATTTTTAAACAAAGCCTACCTGCTCAATCCTAAATTTTCGGGCTTAAAAGTTGAGTTGGCTTATTCCTATAATTGTTTGCAAAACTACTCAAAAGCTATTGAGCTTTTAATGCTAGCACTAAAAGAAGAACCTATAACGGCTTACATTGTAAAAGAGTTAATTTATGCTCAGGCTAAAAATGGAGATGTCCAAAAAGCTGAAGATACTTTTAATCATTATTTACCAATGATAACTGACACCACTTATAAAGCCGAAAATGCTTACAACATTCTGCAAGGGTATTTTATAAAAAAGGATTCAAAAAATTTTCATCGTTGGTTAATTGCCTCTGACCTCAAAAGTGATAAAAAATTACTCCCCTATGTGGAACGCATGGTTGCCAACTTTAAAGAATAAGTGCCTAACAATTAACTCATTGACACATCGACACATTGACACATAAACACATTAATACTTCCTTTTTACAAGTAGCATAAAAAAAATAGATATATTTGTTACTTATCCATAAAAAAAGGTTATGAATTACACCCTGCACCAATTGCAAGTGTTTTTGAAAGTTACCGAAACCAAAAGCATCACGAAAGCAGCAGAACAACTCTACCTCACCCAACCCGCTGTATCGATTCAGTTGCGTAATTTTCAGGATCAATTTGATATTCCGCTAACCGAAGTAGTAGGACGACAGTTGTATGTCACCGAATTTGGAATGGAAATCGCACGTGCGGCCCAAAATATATTAAACGAAGTGCAAGCCATCAACTACAAAACGATGGCTTACAAAGGTAAACTAAGTGGAAAATTGAGTATCACCTCGGTGTCTACTGGGAAATATGTGATTCCGTTTTTACTCGCCGACTTTTTAAAACAACATACCGAAGTAGAGCTTGTGCTGGATGTTACCAATAAAAATAGGGTCGTACGTTCGCTCGAAAATAATGAAGTTGATTTTGCTCTCGTGTCGCTTTTCCCCGATTTATCCGTGCAAAGCATTCCGCTGATGGAAAACCAACTCGTGCTTGTGGCCAACCGCGATTTTCCCATGCCCAAAAAACCGCTGACCCTCGAGGCCATACAAGCCTTGCCTCTAATTTATCGGGAAGCAGGTTCGGGCAGTCGCTTTGTGATGGAACGGTTTTTAAATCAATTGGACAGCAAGGGAACCAAAAAGATGGAACTCACTAGCAATGAAGCCGTCAAGCAAGCCATTATGGCCGGACTCGGGTGCTCTATCATGCCCGTGATTGGGATAAAAAATGAGTTGCAAAACGGCGATGTGCAAATCATACCCGCCGAAGGACTCCCCCAATCGTCGCAGTGGAACATGATTTGGATGAAATCGAAAAACCTATCACCGGTAGCTGAGGCCTATAAAAATTACCTACTTGAAAATAAATCCACCATCATTCAAAATCATTTTGGTTGGACCGAACAACTGTGAAACTAGTATTCTTCGAATGTTCATAAACATATCATTTCTGTTGTTTACTTAATGTAAATCATATATGGGCTAGCGTCCTTAGCATTCCTCAATTCTCCATAGAAATGAAAAATAGAAGTCTCAATTGAAACAAATTGTACTTTTGGACAACCTATCATCAATCAAAAAGCGAAAAATTAAATCCAATGAAAAAAAATTATCTTATTTCCAGTTTGACCGCCTTTCTTCTTAGTTGGTGTGGTTTTGCCCAAGTAGTCAATGGCGATTTTGAAATTGTTAAAGAGAATTTTCTCCCTTCCAATTGGGGTATGGATTTTGTGCAATTGGTTAGCATAAACCCGACAACAGGGGAAACCGAAATGGATCAAATTCAGTATCCTTGGTCTATCCCTTCTTTTGTATTCGCTACCACAGAAAGTCAATCGGGTATGTATGCCATGGAGTTATCCAATGGATTTAATACAACACGAAATGAAGTTATAATGGCTGAAGCATCAATATTTAACAATCCTGAATTAGACAGTCCAGGCTGGAATGCTGGAGTGCCTATTGAACCCGGAGCCAATGTCACCCTATTGGGATTGTATTATAAATTCTTACCCTTTGGAAATGAAACAGGTGAGGCAAAAATAACCGTGCTCGATGAACTGGGAGAAGAAATAGGTTCGACCACCATTGACTTAGTCGCCACAGGAAATAATTTTGAATACTTATATAGTTTTATTCCTTTCAATACGAGCTCAACACCCTCCTACATGTACATTACTTTGAAAACAGCAAAAGAAGGACAAACACCAGTATTTGGCACCCGATTGATCGTGGACAATGTGGTTACTAATTTCAATGCATTAGTTGTAACAAATCCTCTTCCAAAACCTGAATTCAGTTTAATAACTGAAGTTGTGGATGGTGCATTGCAAATACAACCGGGTAATTTAAATGGGTTGGTTACCTATTCATTATTTGACACTAGCGGCAAATGTATCCGACAGAATCAATTAGAAAATAACAACAACTATTTATATACTATGGATGTTTCTGACTTATCCTCGGGCATTTATATCGTTACTGCACAAGATGCGAGTCATTTCTATACCCAAAAAATCATCAAACGATAAGGAGCTAAACTAAATTCGAAAACTACTTATAATAGCCGAACTTGGGAAACTGGGTTCGGTTTTTTTAGTTATGAATTATGGGTTATGAATTATGAATGTATGGAAAAGTGGAGAAAGTGGAGAAAGTCGTCAGTCAACAGATATTTATTAGAAGGAACATTTTCAAATCTTCAAATTACCTCATTTTCAAATCGACACATTGACACATTGACACATTGACACATTGACACATTGACACATTAATCCGCGCCAGGGGTAGCAGTGGAAAGCCCGGATGGCGTACGAAGGGAGCCAACGGACTTGTAACGGATGACCCGGCCGACGTGAGGAGGGGCGCCCCAAAAAATAATTTTATTATGCGCGCATATAAAATTAATTCCTATCTTTACGAAAAATAGACCTCTATGAATTTTGCAGCTAAAATGCTTCGCGACGGAGCTTTGGAAGGAAAAACCATTGTTGTTACTGGCGGTGGAAGTGGCTTGGGGAAAGCCATGACAAAATATTTTATGGAATTGGGCGCTCAAGTAGCCATTACTTCTCGGGACTTAGACAAGTTAACAACCACGGCTGCCGAATTGGAAGCTGCCACGGGAGGAACTTGTTTACCGCTCGCCTGTGATGTGCGGCATTACGACCAAGTCGAAGCAATGTTGGCGGCAGTCATCGCAAAGTATGGCAAAGTCGACGTGTTGTTGAACAATGCAGCCGGAAACTTTATCTCGCCCACCGAGCGCTTGTCGGCCAATGCCTTTGATACGATTATTGATATTGTTTTAAAAGGAACCAAAAACTGTACCTTGGCGTTTGGAAAGCATTGGATCGCCGCCCAACAAACCAATTGCAATGTGTTGAATATTGTCACGACCTACGCTTGGACCGGTTCGGGCTATGTTGTTCCCAGTGCAACTGCCAAAGCAGGGGTGCTCGCCATGACTCGTAGTTTGGCCGTGGAATGGGCAAAATATGGCATTCGTATGAACGCCATTGCTCCGGGTCCGTTTCCAACCAAGGGAGCATGGGACCGCTTGCTGCCAGGAGATTTGGCCGAAAAATTTGATATGTCCAAAAAAGTACCTTTGCGTCGTGTGGGCGATCATCAAGAATTAGCCAACTTAGCTGCCTATTTGGTTTCGGACTTTTCGGCGTATATCAACGGGGAAGTAGTAACAATTGATGGCGGTGAATGGTTGCAAGGTGCTGGGCAATTTAATATTTTGGAAAAGATACCCCAAGAAATGTGGGATATGCTCGAAACGATGATAAAAAGTAAGGGCAGTAAGTAATAAAATTAGGGGTTCGACCCCTTTTTTTGTATCCAAAGGTAAGGTACTCTTGCACAGATTTTAAGCGGAAATGAAGGACAAACTTTAGTCGATTGTTAACAAATAAGACTTGAATAAACCATAAAAAAGCGTATTTTTACACCTCTTAAATTTGACGCGAATTTTCATGGGTAAAATCATTGCAATTGCAAATCAAAAAGGCGGTGTCGGCAAAACCACAACTTCGGTTAATTTGGCGGCCTCTTTAGGTGTTTTAGAAAAAAAAGTATTACTTATTGACGCCGACCCACAAGCCAATGCTACTTCAGGATTAGGAATTGATGTTGAATCGGTGGCTATCGGTACGTATCAAATTTTAGAACACAGCAACATCCCTTCGGAAGCTGTGGTGCAGAGCACTTCGCCTAATGTAGATGTCATTCCGGCCCACATTGATTTGGTAGCGATTGAAATCGAATTGGTCGATAAAGAAAACCGCGAATACATGTTGCGCGAAGCCTTAAAAGACATTCGCAACCACTATGATTACATTTTAATCGACTGCGCGCCTTCGTTGGGATTACTCACGTTGAACGCGTTGACTGCGGCTGATTCGGTGATTATTCCGATCCAGTGCGAATATTTTGCCTTGGAAGGATTGGGGAAATTGCTCAATACCGTCAAAAGTGTCCAAAAAATTCACAATCCAGCCTTGGATATTGAAGGAATGCTCCTCACCATGTACGATTCACGTTTACGTTTGTCCAATCAAGTGGTTGAAGAAGTACAAAAACACTTCAATGATATGGTGTTCAAAACCATCATTCAACGCAATGTAAAATTGAGTGAAGCCCCTAGTTTTGGGGAAAGTATCATCAACTTCGATGCGACCAGCAAAGGAGCTATCAACTACTTGAGTTTGGCCGAAGAGGTGATTAAAAAAAATAGTTAAGGGGTATGACAAAAGCAATTAAAAAACAAGCGCTAGGACGTGGATTGTCGGCTTTATTGAAAGATCCAGACAACGATATTCGTTCGGTTGAAGATAAAAATGCCGATAAACTCATCGGTTCTATTTTGGAAATTGATATCGATGCAGTAGCCATCAACCCGTTTCAACCCCGTTCCAATTTCAATGAAGAAGCGTTACAAGAATTGGCAACTTCGATTCGTGAATTGGGGGTTATCCAACCCATCACGGTGCGAAAGCTTGACTTCAATCAATACCAATTAATTTCTGGGGAACGCCGTTTGCGCGCTTCAAAATTGGTGGGACTTACGACAATTCCCGCCTACATTCGCATCGCCAATGATAATGAATCTTTGGTGATGGCTTTGGTTGAGAATATTCAGCGTCATGATTTAGACCCCATCGAAATTGCACTTTCGTACCAACGTTTGATGGAAGAAATTCAATTAACGCAAGAGCAAATGAGCGATCGTGTAGGTAAAAAACGCTCAACGATTGCCAATTATTTGCGTTTGTTAAAATTGGATCCGATTATTCAAACGGGAATACGCGACGGTTTTATCTCTATGGGTCACGGACGTGCTATCATCAACATTGAAGATCACGAAGCACAAGCCGATATTTATCACAAAATCATTAGTCAAAACCTTTCCGTTCGCGAAACCGAGGCCTTGGTCAAAAAATACCAAGAGGGTCAAAAACCAACTGCTCCCAAGAGCAAAAAAGGCACCTCTTTTGCTGTAGCCCCTTCGCACCAAAAAACGATGACTGAATTCTTTGGCGCAAAAGTAGAAGTAAAAATCGGAGGCAATGGGAAAGGGAAAATTTCGGTTCCTTTTCATTCGGAGGAGGACTTTAACCGGATACTCAAATTGTTGCAAAAAGGGTGATTCGTTGGATTTACATACTCTTTTGCTGGGGTTATTTAGCAATCTCTACCGGTTGGGCACAACAAACGCCTGCACCAACACCCCCTGTGAAACCCACGGATAGTCTTAACACTCCCGCCAAACCGATCAACATGCTTGCCCCTTCGCGCGCAGCTTTTTATTCGGCGGTGATTCCGGGTTTGGGTCAGGCGTACAACAAAAAGTATTGGAAAATCCCCTTAGTCTATGCCGCTTTGGGAACCACCGTTTATTTTTACATTACCAACAACAACAAATACAACGATTATCGGGATGCTTACAAGCGCCGTTTGTTGGGCTTTACCGATGATGAATTCTCTTATCTAGACACGTCGCGACTGATACAAGCCCAACGTTTTTACCAACGAAATCGGGATTTATCGGCTTTATTGATTGGCGTTTTCTACATTCTAAATATTGTCGATGCCAATGTTGATGCACACTTGATGCAGTACAATGTGAGCGACAAACTCACGCTACAACCCGACTTGATTCAGAACGACCTCACCCAGCGCCGGCAACTCGGTTTGGGGATCAGCTTTAAGTTTTAATGTAACAAACCAACAAAAACCGCTACTAAATAGGTATGAACATCGCGTTATTAGGGTATGGAAAAATGGGTAAAGTTATCGAGCGAATCGCCTTGGAACGCGGTCATGCTATCGTGTTACGAAAAACACGTCAAGACAGCTTTGAAGGTTTAGAAACCGCCGATGTTGCCATTGATTTTAGTATTCCTGATGCTGCAGTCGAAAATATAACTGCCTGTCTTCAAAACGGCATCCCTGTTGTTTCGGGCACTACGGGTTGGCTCGCGCAGTATGAGGCCATGAAAGCGCTCTGTGAAAAACAAAATGGTGCGTTTTTATATGGTTCAAATTTCAGCTTGGGCGTGAACTTATTTTTTGAATTAAATCAAAAATTAGCGCAATTGATGGTAAAATTCCCGCAATATGCCGTGGATATGGAAGAAATTCATCATACCCAAAAATTGGACAAACCCAGTGGTACTGCCATTACTTTGGCCGATGGGCTACTCCCCTACACGCCTTTTACCCAATGGAGTTTAGAGGCCGAGGCGACAGATAAGCTTTATATTGATGTAAAGCGAGAAAATGATGTTCCCGGTACCCACAGCATTTTTTACCGTTCTGCTGTTGATACTATTGAAATCAAACACACCGCGCACAACCGAGAGGGATTTGCCTACGGAGCTGTTATTGCCGCTGAATGGCTTGCTACACGCAAAGGGGTGTTTACCATGAAAGACGTTTTAGATTTATAAAAATAGAGTATTATGACATTTACACAATGGTTCGTTTTTATCCTGATTATCCAAGTGATCCATGCCGCTGGAACGTGGAAATTCTATGTGGCTGCAGGTCGTAAAGCATGGGAAGCTTTTGTACCGCTGTACAATGCCGTTGTTTTGTTGAAAATAGTGAAGCGTCCCACTTGGTGGCTGCTTTTATTTTTTATACCCATCATTAATTTGATTGTCATCCCCGTGGTTTGGGTAGAAACCTTGCGAAGTTTTGGTAAAAAATCGACCGGCGATACCGCTTTGGTCGTATTTACATTGGGATTGTACCTCTACTATGTAAATTATACCCAACCCCTTACCTATGAAGCCGAACGCAGCACCCATCCCGCTACCAAAACGGGAGAAACAGTCAGTTCGATTCTGTTTGCCATTGTTGTGGCTACTTTTGTTCACACCTATTTTATTCAACCGTTCACGATTCCTACCTCCTCTTTGGAGAAATCGCTTTTGGTAGGCGACTTCTTATTTGTGAGTAAGTTTCACTACGGTGCTCGGGTGCCCAACACCACAGTTGCCGCGCCTATGGTGCATGATACTATCCCGTTATTACGAAAAAAATCTTACCTCTACGATGATGAAAATCCAAATTCATGGAAACAAAAACTACAATTACCTTATTTGCGTATCCCCGGATTTGAAACGGTAAAAAACAATGACATCGTGGTATTCAACTGGCCCGCTGATACGGTAGCGGAATTCTTTACCAAAGACCGAAAGTACCTCAAACCAATTGATAAGAAGTCCAATTATGTTAAACGATGCCTTGGAATTCCTGGCGATAGTTTAAAAATCAAAGAGGGAATTGTGTATGTAAATGGTAAACCCCTAGTTTTACCTGAACGCGCTAAACCTCAGCACAAATACTTAGTATTTTATGATCACAAAATATTTTCAGATGCTGAGTCTTTTATGTCAGAAAATGACATTACCGACGGGATTGAATATGCCCATGACCGATGGGACAGTGATACCCTTGTAGTTAATGCCATGACCGACAAGCTAGCAGCGAAGTTACATACTGTACCAGGGATTAAAAAGGTGGAACGGATTATTTTTAAAGAGGCTAGTTTGGATGTTTTTCCGTATACTAAACCCTGGAACATCGATAATTACGGGCCGATTTACATTCCAAAAGCTGGGGCAACAGTAGCTTTGGATTTGAAAAGCTTACCCTTTTACAAAAAAATCATCCAAGAATACGAAAACAATACCCTTGAAGTTCGCAATGGTGAAATTTTCATCAATGGAAAACCGAGTACCTCTTACACTTTTAAACAGAACTACTATTGGATGATGGGAGACAACCGTCACCGCTCGGAAGACAGTCGTTTTTGGGGGTATGTGCCTGAGGATCACATTGTAGGGAAACCAATTTTCATTTGGATGAGTGTAAAAAACTTTGACAAAGGATTTAAAAATTGGAGTATTCGTTGGGACCGCATGTTTACAACGGTTAGTGGCGAAGGACAACCCCAATCGTACTTCAAATATTTCTTGGTTGCACTGGCGTTGTACTTTGTTGGCGAATATTTCTGGAAAAAGAGAAAAGCAAAACAATCGGAAGAACAATAATTGTGTCCAAAGTCCTATTACATCCGGGATATTTCCCTTCTATAAGTACATTTGTTGCCTTAGCAAAAGCTTCGCATGTAGTTTTTGAAACGGGCGATCATTTTCAAAAACAAACCCACCGCAACCGAATGTACATATACAGTCCCAACGGATTGCAATTGTTGAATGTTCCCATCAAACATGTAAAAGAAGGACACCAAAAAATGCGCGATGTGCGTTTGGAAACCGCTTTTGATTGGCAAAAACAGCATTTTAAATCGCTAGAAGCCGCCTACCGAACGTCGCCTTTTTTTGAATATTTTGAAGATGATTTACGTCCGATTTTTGAAAAAAAACACGAATTCCTTTGGGATTTAAATTACCAAACCTTAGAAATTGTTTCCCACTGTTTGGGTTTGGACTTCCCCTACGAAGAAACAGAAGAGTACCATAAAGAAGTGACCGATGTTTTGGATTTTCGCTATTTAATTCAAGGAAAAAAAGATCCTACCCTGATTGAACCCTACGTTCAAGTTTTTGGGGATAAACACGGATTCTTAAACAACCTTAGTATCCTTGATTTACTCTTTAACGAAGGACGACGTGCTTTGGATTATCTGAAACGACAATCGTTAGCGGGGCTCTAACTTAATACGGGTTACAATTGGAAAGTGGTCGGAGTTCTTGAATTCAGGAAAATGTTGAAAGGACTTCACTTTAAAACGACGATCGGCAAAAATATAATCGATACGTGCTGGATAGTATTTAAAATTATACGTTGCGCCAAATCCTTTTCCCGCTTCTTCAAAACAATCATTCAAGTCGCCTTTGATGCCGCGATACACATACGAAAAGGCACTGTTATTCATGTCACCACAGATAATCATCGGGTAGCGGCATTCTTTTTTATGCTCCATTAATTCTTCGGCTTGAATTTGCTGCTTTTTGAATGCTTCCGAAATGCGATGCAGTACCATAGTCGATTTGCGCTTGTTGATGGAATCGACGTGCTGTTCCATCTCATTCACATCGGGAGAAATTTTGATGGATTGTAAATGCATGTTGTACACGCGCAGCGTATCCCTTCCTTTCCGAATATCAGCGTACACCAACATATTATCCGACCCTTCAAAAGCGATTTGTCCTTCGTCAATAATCGGATACTTGGAAAAAATAGCCTGTCCCGACTTTATTTGATAACCTTGCATGAATACGGTTCGGTACTTATACACCCGCAAATCAACGCCCGCATTTTCAGAATACTCTTGCAAACACAACACATCGGGATTCATCTCATTGATAAACCGGCGAATATCTTCTTTGACATGTGGACTAGGAAGCCATTGAAAAAGATTGAACAAGCGAACATTATAACTCATCACAACCATATCGCCTTCTTCTTTAGGTAAATCAAGGGCGGAGAATTTATAGAATTTATTGATAAAGGTAATGCCCAAAATCAACACCAATCCGGAGGCAATCATTTGCCGTTTCATTTGAAGAAGCCAATACACAAAAAATAGGGCATTGACAATAAGAAAGAAAGGCAAAACAAGGGTAAGTACCGATAAAAAAGGGAAAAATTTTGGCGCTAAAAACGGAAGTACATAAGCAATGAAGGTGAGTATGACCACGGTCACATTCAACCCTAACATCAGCTTATTAAATCGTGATAATTTGCGCATTATTCGTTTCCTGCTCGAAATAAAAATTCTTTTTCCGCTTGGGTTAAACTGTCATAACCCGATTGACTAATTTTATCTAAAATCTCATCAATTTGTTGTTGTTTTTTGTCTTTTAAAACCACTTTTGAGGTGGTGCTTGTTGTTTTCCGTTGCGGATTTTTGTGCACACGGGTAAACGGCGACTTCGATTTGGGTTGCCCTAAAGTAGCAAAAAAAGTAATAATTTTCGTCACCGGTTGACTTAAGTCTGTACCCGATTGCAACAACTTCATGTAGAGAACCCCAAAGGCTGCCCCCGCGAGATGTGCGATATGTCCGCCTGTATTAGACATGGAGATTTGCAAAACGTCTAAGAGTAAAATAACCCCTGTTACATGCCACAACTTGACGTTTCCAATCAGTAACAATCGTAACTCCATAAGCGGTTGGTAAACGGTGACCGCGGTTAAAACGGCCAAAACAGCTCCTGAAGCCCCTACAATGATTCCGTTACCGCCCAACAAAGTATAGGCAATACTGTAAGCCAATCCCGAAAACAAGAGGCTGAAGAGGTACATCCCCAAAAATTGCTTTTGGGTAAAAAAGGTTTGAAACAGTCGCCCTGCAAAATTGAGCATGACCATATTGAAAAACAGGTGAAAAAATCCGGAATGCAAAAAACCATACGAGATTAAGGTCCATGGCTTAAACAACCAAGCGTTGAAACTCGAGGACAAGGCCAACCAATCGGGATAGGCAAAAAATCCTTCACGAAATTGGTAAAAGAAAGGAATGGCCAGAATAAAAACGCCTACATTCCAGTAAATGACCTGATTAACGATGCCGCCAATTCGGTATTGTAATTTGATATCTTCCCAGATACGCATATTAATTCCAACGGTTTTGATTAAACTGATTTTTTCGCCACACCCACATCATGATAAATCCGAACAAGGCACCTCCAAGGTGGGCAAAATGGGCAATGCCTGTACTGTTACCGCCAAAAATGGATGTCCCGCGGTAGCCCATGATCAAATCCAAAAGCACCAAAGCTGTGACATAATACTTTGCTTTAATGGGTACTGGAATAAACAACATCATCAATTCGGCATTGGGAAACATAAAGGCAAAAGCGACCAATAAACCATAAATAGCGCCCGAAGCACCTACCATTGGGGTTTGGTATTCTTTTACGGCTAGCGTTAAGGTGTTGAATTGGTCTTGGGTAAAACGGTATTTCTCCAAAAGCGTATTCACTTCACCCACAATTTTATAATCGCGATCCACAGATAGATTGTAATTGGCATTCATCAAGAAATTGAAATCATCGGGAGCGATTTGCAAACTCGACAATTGCTGAGCAACGTCTTGGACAATAAAAAAACTAACCCCCATGTGAACCAAAGCGGCGCCCAAACCACATGAAATGTAAAAAAACAAAAACTTGGAGCTACCCCAGATACGTTCCAACATGGTGCCAAAAGAAAACAAGGCAAACATATTGAAAAACAAATGCATGAATCCGCCGTGCATAAACATGTACGAGAAAAACTGCCACGAACGGAAGCTCTCATTTTTGAAATAATGCAAAGCAAAATAATCGGTGGCATGAACCAAAGGAATACACCCCAAAAAGAAAATAACATTGATGATTAAAAGCTGTTTAACCACAGGGGACAATTGCATCATAGCGAAAATTTTTTATCGATTTCATCCACACTCATTGTGATAAAGGTGGGCTTTTGTTGAGGACTTACATTGGGATCTTTGCAGGCAAAAAGGCCGTTGACTATCATTTCTTGTTCTTTTTCCGACAAAACAGCCCCTTTTTTGATCGACAAGGATCGTGCCATCGCTTTGGCTAAGGTATCGTTGGGACTAAAACTGTCGGTAAATCCTTCCTGAAACGCATGCAAAACCGTTTCAAATACGCTAGGAATGGCTTGCGCTGTCGTATTGACAGGAATGCCACTCACCACCACCCCTTCGGTTTCCCAGCGTTCAAACTGGAATCCCACAGCCTGAAGCGCAGGTTCGAGTTCGACCAATAAATGCATTTCAACCGGTGTAAACGACAGCGACAAGGGAAACAAAAGTTGCTGACTTGCGGCTTGTTGCACCGTTATTTGCGTTAAAAACTGCTCATAAAGAATTCGTTGGTGCGCTCGGTTTTGATGAATAAACATAAGCCCCGATTTGATGGGACTTACGATATACTTTCGCTGCAACTGATAGGTTTTGGTAACGGCAGCCTCGGGTTCTTGATCATTGAATAACGAAGGTGTGGCGCGTTCATGCGCTGATTCGGGAACATACATCGCTTCGGTATCTTGTTTTAAACCAACATACAAACTCTCCCACGAAGCCGAAGAGGGCGCTGGAGTAAACCGTTGTTGGCGAACCGATTGTTGCGTTGATGTTGATCGAACAGGAGTACTATCATCGGCAAACGGGTTGTAATGCTGATCGACTTGAATGGTAGGATAAGCGGCCTCTTTATGCTGATACTCGTAGGGCGTATCCAAATTAGGATCGCGCTCAAAATCCAAAACGGGAGCCACATTAAACTGCCCCAAACTGTGTTTGACCGCTGCCCGTAATATAGCATAAAGCGCCTGTTCATCATCGAACTTAATTTCGGTTTTGGTAGGATGGATATTGATGTCAATGGTATGCGGAGGCACATCCAAATAGATAAAATAACTGGGTTGCATGCCTTCTTTCAACAAGCCTTCGTAGGCCGACAACACGGCATGATGAAGGTAACTGCTTCGAATGTAGCGGTCGTTGACGAAAAAAAACTGCTCGCCCTTATTTTTTTTGGCAAATTCAGGTTTTCCAATAAATCCTTGAACACTCACAATTTCGGTAGTTTCTTGAACCGGAACGAGCTTTTCATTGGTTTTTCCTGCAAACAAATTCACAATGCGTTGCCGCTGATTGGAAATAGGCAGATTAAAGGTTTCGCTACCGTTGTGGATTAGGGTAAAATGAATGCCAGGATGGGCCAAGGCAACCCGTTGGAACTCATCCATGACATGGCGAAACTCTATGTGTTCGGACTTTAAAAAATTTCGTCGGGCTGGAATATTGAAAAACAAATTTTTAATCGCAAAGGACGTCCCTTTGGGGACTACTGCGGGATCTTGGGCAATAAACTTGCTCCCCTCGATGATGATATGAGTCCCCAACTCGTCTTCGGCTTGACGGGTTTTCATTTCAACATGAGCAATCGCGGCTATAGAGGCCAGGGCTTCCCCTCGAAACCCTTTGGTATGAATAGAAAATAAGTCCTCTGCATGACGAATCTTGGAGGTCGCATGGCGTTCAAAACAAAGGCGGGCGTCGGTGACATTCATACCAATGCCATTATCGACCACCTGTACCAAGGACTTTCCAGCATCTTTAACAATCAACTTGATGTCGGTTGCCTTTGCATCTACCGCATTTTCGAGCAATTCTTTTACTACAGAAGCCGGACGTTGTACCACCTCACCTGCGGCAATTTGGTTGGCAACGTGATCGGGAAGTAATTGAATTATTGACGACATACCATGCAGAAATTAGTAAACCTATCTTTTTGACAAATCCACGCAAAGTTAGCGAAAAACTAGGGTTTAAAAAACAAAAAATCCTGCCGCAGTGACAGGATTCGATTATTGTTTTGTTCGTTGCCGTAGCGCGGCCATGTGAATCGCTGTGATGGCAGCTTCGACTCCTTTATTGCCATGCTTTCCACCACTTCGATCGATGGATTGTTGTTCGGTATTGTCGGTGAGCAAACAAAAAATAACAGGTTGAGCTCCCAAGCAATTCAAATCTTTGATGCCTTGCGTTACCCCCTCACAAACAAACTCAAAATGCATGGTTTCCCCTTTGATCACACAACCAATCGTAATTACACAATCAACCGGTTGATCCATCATGCGTTTGGCACCGTAAATTAATTCAAAACTTCCGGGTACCTCCCAGGTCATGATGTTTTCAGGGCGAGCGCCACAATCGAGTAAGGTATGTAAAGCCCCTTGGTATAAGCCATGGGTAATGTGTCCATTCCAGGCAGAAACAACAATCCCAAACCGAAAGTCCTTCGCGTTTGGGATTGTATTTTTATCGTATTGGGATAAGTTTTTATTTTCCGTTGCCATGCGTAATAGGGCGTACTAGATCATGAAGTGGAATTACTTCACCATTCCAATTAGCGCATCGATTTGCTGTGCTTCAGGAGCGCTTTCGTACTGTTCCTTAATTTCGGTAAAGTACTTTAAGGCGTCTGCTTTTTTACCCATTTCCACACACATAACACCAGCTTTGTATAAATAACGTGGCGTTGTGAACTCATTCGCTTTAGCACGAGCTGCTTTTTCGTAATATTCTAAAGCTTTGGCATTGTCTTTTTTCTGTGCATAGGCATCACCAATAGCTCCAACCGCAATCGGACCGGTAAAATCGTCATTGGCTTTGTATGCTTCCAAAAATTTGATAGCATCATCGTACTTCTTCAAATTCAAATACGCGATACCTGCATAATAGTTGGCCAAATTCCCCGAATCAGTTCCACTGTATTGACTTGCCAAATCCACAGCACTTTGCTTTCCTTCGGCACCTTTGACCACCAAGGTGAACAAAGAATCTTGTACTTTAGGATCTTGTGCATCAACAGCTGCTTGGAAATTTTGCTGGGCTACATATAAATCGTCAGTTGCTTTTTGCTCGTTAGGCTCAACAACAAATTTCTGATACAACAAATACCCGATGGTCATCAAAGCGGCACCACCCAAGAACCCTAAAATAAATTTTTGGTTACGAGCAACCCATTCTTCGGTACGTGATGCGGTTTGGTCTAAAGCATCAAACGTACGAGCCGTTGCACTGTCCTTTTCATCAACATTGGGCACGTCTTCCAAGAACTGATTGTCCATCTTTACGTTCTCATCGCCTTCTACTTTTTCTTTGGGGGCTTTGTATCCTCTTTTATTATATGTTGCCATGTATGTTAAATTAGTGTGCGCAAAAATATAATTTTTATTCAAATTTAAAAGCCCTTTTTTTCGATATTTTTCAATAATTTGCACCTCTTGTAAAAATCTCCTTTACGAGGCAATCGAACAGGCTAACCCTTTGTTTTGCAATGTTTTTAAAACGCATTTCTTTACTAAACTATAAAAATATCGCTGAAGTAACCTATGCTTTTGACGCTAAAATCAATTGTTTTGTAGGGAAAAATGGAGTGGGCAAAACCAATGTATTGGATGCCGTGTATCACTTGGCCTACGGAAAAAGCTATTTTAATCCGTTGGCAGCACAGAATATCCAACATGGGACTGATTTCTTTATGATTGAAGGAGAATTTGAAAAACAAGAACGCAGTGAACATATCGTTTGTAGCTTAAAAAAAGGACAGAAAAAAGTATTGAAACGGAACGGTAAACCCTATGAAAAGTTTTCTGAACATGTGGGACTCATTCCGTTAGTCATCATTTCACCCTCGGATACGGATTTGATTGTAGAAGGAAGTGAAACCCGCCGCCGCTTCATGGATACCGTGATTTCGCAATTGGATGCTCCCTATTTGCAACAACTGATTCAGTACCAAAAAGTGGTCAGTCAACGGAATGCATTGTTGAAGTATTTTGCCTTGAATCATACGTTTGACCCCGAAACGCTGGCCGTATACAACCACCAATTGCATCAATTGGGCGCACCTATTTTTCAAAAACGACAAGACTTTATTGCTTCGTTTGAACCCATTTTTCAAAAACACCACCACCACATTACGGGGCGTGCTGAACGGGTTGAACTTCGCTACGAAAGCGATTTGCTGGAAGCTTCCACCGAGACATTGTTGGCAAGGAATCTCCCGCGCGATCGCCAGTTACAATACACAGCAACCGGCATTCACAAAGACGATTTGTCATTTTTAATAGAAGGCTATCCCATAAAAAAATACGGTTCGCAAGGCCAACAAAAATCGTTTTTAATCGCCTTAAAATTGGCGCAATTTGAATTTGTAAAAAAACAAAGCGGTGAAAAACCCATTCTCCTTTTTGATGATATTTTTGATAAATTGGATGAAAATCGGGTGCAGCAAATCATAGCTTTGGTGCAACAAGAAGAGTTTGGCCAACTTTTTATCTCCGACACCCATCCTGAACGCACGGAGCAATTGGTAAAAAACACCCAACAATCGTATAAATTATTTCATTTGTAACAAAGCTTACAGAATGGCTATCTTTACCCTATTATTTTCGCAAAAAAATAACCGATGAAAAAAATTACTTTAGTGTTGTTATCCCTAGTGATGCTAACGGCCAGTTGCCAAAAAAAAGCAACCGAATCAACCGAAAAAAATGCTGCGAGTCGGTATGAAACATTAGATGCACAAGCCTTTGCAACAGCTATAAAAAACCAAGCTGAAGCTCAAATTATTGATGTACGAACACCCGAAGAATTTGCGGCTGGCCATCTTGACAAAGCGCAAAATTTGAATTGGAATGCCGCTGAGGAATTTGAAAAAGGGGTAGCACAACTCGATCGATCAAAACCTGTCTATGTGTATTGTTTGGCGGGAAGTCGTAGCACTGCGGCTGCCAAAAAACTACAAGAAATGGGATTCACAACCATTTATGAACTGGAAGGAGGCTATCAAAAATGGCGTGCTGCCGGGTTGGCTAATGCTTCGGCTGCGGGAGGAATGACCCAAAGCGATTTTGAAAAGCTTTTGAATACCGACAAAAAAGTACTGGTCGATTTCTACACCACATGGTGCGGCCCCTGTAAAAAATTGAAACCAACGCTGGATAAAATTGCTACCGAAATGAGCGACAAAGTGGTTGTGGTTCGCATTGATGCTGAAGAAAACCTCGCATTGGCAGAAGCCCTTAAAGTAGAAGGTTATCCCACACTGATGGTGTATGAAAACAAAAAACAAGTGTGGCGTTATTTGGGCTACCTTTCGGAAGAAGAACTCAAAAAACAATTGCAATGATGACTACTCGTGAAGCGTTTGATTTCCTTGAAGCGCTCAAAAACAATAACAATACGGAATGGTTTCACAGTCAAAAAAAAGCCTATGAAGCCTACAAAAAATGGTATCATAGTACCATTGCAGCAGTTTTGGAGGAGCTAAAAAAATGGGACCCATCTCTCGAACCCCTTGAGCCTAAAAATTGTACGTTTCGTATCAATCGCGACATCCGTTTTTCAAAAGATAAATCGCCGTATAAAACCAATATCGGCATGTGGTTTACCCAAGATAAAAGTCAGAAAAACAGTCCCGGCTACTACATTCATTATGAAAAAGGCGCCTCGTTTATTGCCGGTGGCGTATGGTGTCCAGAACCCGAGCAACTGAAAAAAATCAGAAAGGAAATTGAATTCTTTTACGAAGATTTGGATGATATTGTCCATGAAAAATCATTTGCAACACAGTACAAATCCTTGTCGCGGGAAGAAGGCAACGTGCTCAAAAAAGCGCCCAAAGACACCGACCCAAACCATCCTGGAATTGAATTTTTAAAATTAAAAAGTTTTACAGCAGCCGCTCCCCTTGCCGACGAGCGATTTCTAGACCCCGATTTTGGTAAAAAAATAGCCCGCGAATTGGCGGTTTTAAAACCCTTAAACGACTTCCTTCGCCGAGCGTTGGAGACTGAAGAATAAACCCACAATTTACAACTTCCTGCGTTAAGCAATTTCCGTTATGACCATTGAAACTCATTTTCCCTTAAAAAAATACAACACGTTTGGCATCGAAGCCTTTGCCCAAAAATTTGTCGAAGTGCAAACTCATGAGGAATTGCAAACGGTGTTGCAACAGCACGTAAACGAACCCAAATTTATCCTCGGAGGGGGTAGTAATATGTTGCTCACACGCAATATTGAAGCCTTGGTGATCCATGTAAATTTGAAAGGAAAAAAGGTAATTAAGGAAGACGATGACCATGTGTGGGTAGAAGCGATGGCGGGTGAAAATTGGCATGAATTTGTGCTTTGGACCTTGGAACACAATTACGGTGGTCTCGAAAACATGTCCCTGATTCCCGGAAATGTGGGTACAACCCCCGTTCAAAATATTGGAGCCTACGGGGCCGAAATCAAAGACACCTTTGTTTCGTGTGAAACGATAACCCTAGATGGACAGTCGAAACGAACTTTTGATAGGGAAGCCTGCCAATTTGGATACCGCGAAAGTGTTTTCAAACAAGAGGCCAAGGGAATCTACATTATTACATCGGTTGTTTTTCGCCTAACCAAACGAAACCACAGCATCAACAGTAATTATGGCGATATTCAAGCGGAATTGGCCAAAAACAATGTGGTCACCCCCACGATCAAAGACATTAGTAACGCGGTTATAACGATTCGTCAACGCAAACTTCCCGACCCGAAAGAATTGGGCAATAGCGGTAGTTTTTTTAAAAATCCCGTGATTCCCCGCACGCATTTTGAAAGCGTACAAGCTCAATATCCCGATATAAAATATTATGACGTTTCCCCTACCGAGGTGAAAGTGCCCGCAGGTTGGCTTATCGAACAAGCGGGACTCAAAGGATATCGTGAGGGCGATGCCGGAGTACATAAAAATCAAGCCTTGGTATTGGTAAATTATGGCAATGCCACGGGACAAGACATTTTGAAACTATCCCAAAAAGTACAACAAACAGTTTGGGCAAAATACGGTATTGCCATCGAAGCTGAAGTAAATATTATTTAGCATGTATATTCCCGAAAATTATAGCCTTTCCAACCCAGAAGAAATGCATGAATTCATTCGGGCCAACAATTTTGCAATTCTTATTAACCAAACGCAAGGCCAATTGTGGGCCACTCACCTGCCGTTGGTTTTGGATACAAAAGCGGATGGCACACCCTATCTTTTGGGACATCTCTCCAAATTAAATCCGCAGCACCAAGGGTTTTTAGAAAATGATGCTGTCCTTGCTATTTTTTCGGGTCCCCATGCCTATATTTCTTCCTCTTGGTATGATCATGAAAATGTTCCGACGTGGAATTATATCGCAGTGCATGTCTATGGAAAAATAAAAATCCATTCACAGGAAGAAGCGCTAGCGGGCTTGAAGAAACTTGTTGATTTACAAGAAGTAGCTTCAGAGCATCCCATTCGAATGGAAAATCTTTCAGAGAAAACCCTGCGTGAAGCCCGGGGTATCGTGGGATTTGAAATCACCATTACCGACGTACAAGGACAGAAAAAACTATCCCAGAATCGGGATGATAAAAACTACCAACGTATTCTGAATGCCCTCGAAAAAACAGCCGATCCGAATACCCATGCCTTAGCAGAAGCGATGCGTAAAAACCGTCCGTAAAATGTTAAAATCGAGGTTGTGTATTGCCTAGAGAATCGCTACCTTTGCGCTCGCTTTAAATGCAATTTACCACTATGGTTTTAGGGACTCTTTTTGGATTATTTATTGCCGCTGTTGCTGTTCAATTCTTATATTACGTATTCGTTTTTGGCAAATTTGCGTTTCAAAAAGCCCAACAAGGCGCCCCAAAACGCATTCCTGTTTCAGTGATTGTCTGTGCCAAAAATGAAGCTGAAAATGTCTTGAAATTGGTTCCCCTTTTGGCCGAACAAGACTATCCTCAATTTGAAATTGTACTCATCGACGATGCCTCAAGTGACGATACCTTGGCGCATTTTGAACATTTTGAAGCAATCTATCCCAATATCAGGTTGGTTAAAGTGGAAAACAATGAAGCCTTTTGGGGCAATAAAAAATTTGCCTTAACCTTAGGCATTAAAGCCGCCAAATACGAATATTTACTGTTTACCGACGCCGACTGCTACCCGACTTCCAATCAATGGATCAAAGAAATGACGGGTCATTTTACGGCGCAAAAAACCATTGTCCTCGGCTATGGCGCTTATGAAAAAGTAAAAGGGTCGTTTTTGAATAAATTAATTCGTTTTGAAACGCTACTAACCGCCACCCAATATTTTGCTTGGGCGCGTTTAGGAAAACCCTACATGGGTGTAGGTCGTAATATGGCCTACAAACGCGAGGAATTCTTCCGGGTTCGGGGCTTTATGGATCATATGAAAATACGTTCGGGTGATGATGATTTGTTTATCAACCAAGCGGCCAACGGAAAAAATACGGTGTGCAGTTATACGACAGATAGTTTTACCTATTCACAGCCCAAAACGACATTCAAAGATTGGTTCCAACAGAAACGACGTCATATCGCAACAGCCCAACATTACAAAGGATTTGACAGCTTTCAACTAAGTGTTTTTTACCTAAGTCAGCTGCTATTTTTGCTCACCCCAATAGCCTTGTTGGCTTTTCAATACCAATGGATTGTAGTGTTGAGCTTGATTGGTTTTCGGTACATTTTTTGCTGGATAGTGTTGGGAATGGCAGCCGGGAAGTTGAAAGAAAAAGACGTGATGTATTTCTATCCGTTGATTGAAATCGTTCTCATTTTCACCCAACTTAACGTAGCTTTCACCAATCTATTTTCAAAACCTGTGCATTGGAAATAATTCATCACATAGAAAAAGCAAAGAAAGGCGATCAAGTGGCCTTCACCTTTTTACTCGACCATTATTGGAATGAGGTGTATGGTTTTATGCTCAAACGCACTGAAAATGAAACCGATGCTGAAGATATTACGATTGAAACCTTTTCCAAAGCTTTTGACAAAATAGCGACGTATAATCCCGAATTTCAATTCAATACCTGGCTAATTGCCATTGCCAAAAATGTCCATATCGACTTATTGCGTAAACGAAAATCAGCGCTTTTTGTAGAAATCACCGACGAGGAAGACCAACAAGCTTATAACATAGCAGACACTTCTCCTACCGCTGAAGACGAACTTATTACGGAGCAAAACTTATCCCGTTTGCTGCAATTTATCAAAGAACTCAAACCTCACTATCAAGAAGTAATTCAATTGCGTTACTTCCAAGAATTGAGTTATCAAGAGATTTCAGAGCACTTAAATGAACCGTTGAGCAACGTAAAAATCAAACTTTTACGAGCCAAAAAACTGCTGGCTGAAATCATACGAGGACGTTAGACTGTTCCGTTTTTCACCTTTTTTTGATGTAAATCCAATAGTGCTGTTAAAAAATTAACGCTATCCTACAATATTGCGATTCGTACTGGCGTTATCGTAATACAAACGCTTTTCATCCTTTTGCCTATGTAAAAAAGATACGCTAACATTAACACATTAGAACTATGAACCATGTAAGTATCTTTGAAAAAAAATGGCTGGATGTCATTTTTGAGGGTAAAAACCAACAGTATGGCGCCTATCAACTTCGGCGCGAAAATGAAAAAACCACCTGGTTAGCTTTTATTTTTGGGCTTTCCTTGCTGACATTTGGCATCTTTCTTTTAAGCTCGTTTCACACCAAGCCAACCCCCGATAACAATCTGCCACCTATACCTAGCGATACGCTTGTCTTGACCAAAGTTGAGATTAAAAAAGAAGTTCACAAAGGGGAATCGGCCCAAGCAAAGACTACAGAAAATGAGGTAAAAAAATACACCCCAGTTGCGCCTGAATTAGTACCTGTCGAACCTGAACCTGAGCCCAAAGATCCTGTAGTAAATCCAAATCCTGGCTTGGGTAGCGATACGGGGACAAGTACGGATCCGTTTGCGAATGGTGGGGACCCCAATGGAACGAGTACGCAACCGACTTCAGGAGGTGATTCAGGCAATGCTATCGACCCCAACGCCATTGAAAACGCTGTGGGATTGGATGAACAACCTGAATTTCCGGGAGGCATTAACCGTTTTTATGAAGAAATCAAACGAAGATTTGACCCGCAAGCGCTTGAAGAAACCGATCAGGTGCACAGAGTTTTTGTCACTTTTGTCATTGAAAAAAACGGAACCATGACCGACATTCAAATTTTACGCAATGCCGATGAATCGGTTGACAAAGAAGCACTGCGCGTTTTACATGCCATCAAAGCCAAATGGCGTCCCGGGCAAAAGAAAGGGCAAGCCGTACGCTCCCGTTTTACCATTCCGATTACCGTAAGCCAGTAACCAAATAGGTATTCCATGAACCGTAGCAAATCGCTGCGGTTTTTTTTTAGTATTTTAGCCCGACAAACCAAAATATATGACCCAATTTTCTACCCAAGAAAAATGGAAACACCTCTTGAGTTTTCCAGTAATTATTGCTGCTTTAGGCTATTTTGTTGACATTTACGACCTATTGCTGTTTGGTATTGTTCGCGTTCCAAGTCTCACCGAACTCAACCTTGATGTCGATACCGTGGGAACACAAATCATCAACTACCAAATGACAGGCCTGTTGTTGGGCGGCATACTTTGGGGTGTTTTTGGGGACAAAAAAGGACGTTTGTCGGTGCTCTTTGGATCCATTCTTGTGTATTCCTTGGCCAACATCGCCTGTGGATTTTTACCACAACTCGAGGCGACACATCAAGCCTCCGCTTATGCATGGTTGCGCTTTATCGCAGGGATTGGCTTGGCGGGAGAACTCGGTGCCGGTATAACCTTGGTTTCGGAAAGCTTACCCAAAGAATTACGCGCTCTGGGAACGTCATTGGTGGCTGGTTTTGGGTTATTGGGAGCGGTGGTGGCACAACTTACGGTGGAAATGGCGGATAATTGGACTACAGCCTACTTTATCGGGGGTGGATTGGGTCTCTTGTTGTTGGTGCTTCGCATTAGTGTCACCGAAAGCGGGATTTACAAGAGCATTGCCGAAGATACGACCTTGTCCAAAGGGAACTTTTTGAGCCTATTTACGCACAAAACCCGTTTGATAAAATACCTTAAATGCATTGCGATCGGGCTGCCCACTTGGTATTGCATTGGTATTCTTGCGATGATGGCCAATCAATTTGCTCCCGAAATGGGAATTGACACTGTCGTTCCTGGAAAAGCCATTATGTGGGCCTATGTAGGAATATCGGCTGGGGATTTTGCCAGTGGATTTATTTCCCATGCTTTGCATTCGCGAAAAAAAGCCATCTTGTACATGATGCTATTTACGGTTTTGGGCGTGGTTGGAATGTTGTTTGGTGGCGCTTACTCTGAACAAAGCTATTATTTTTTCTGTGTTTGGTTGGGACTCGGTACAGGCTATTGGGCGATGTTTGTCACTGTGGCAGCCGAACAATTTGGCACCAATTTGCGCAACACCACAACCACAACAGTACCCAACATGGTGCGCGGTTTACTTCCTTTGATGTTACTCCTCTTTGATTATTTAAAAAAAGACCTTTCCATCATCCATGCCGCGATGTGGGTAGGTGTTTTGGCCTTTTCCTTGGGAATTTACGCTACCTTAACTATTCCAGAAACGCATGATAAAGAATTGGACTTTTTGGAGTAACAAACGATTCTTAAAACTTTAACACATCACCGAATTTCTCAAATTTTGATTGTATTTTTGCATACAATTTTCGAATCATGCACACAGAAACTACCAACGTATTGCCTCCCAATGGAAAACCTAAATGGCTCAAAGTCAAGTTACCCATTGGACAAAAATATACAGAATTACGGGGGCTTGTTGACAAATATAAACTCAATACGATTTGCACCTCGGGAAGCTGCCCCAATATGGGGGAATGCTGGGGTGAAGGGACTGCAACGTTTATGATTTTGGGGAATATCTGTACCCGTTCGTGTGGTTTTTGTGGGGTAAAAACAGGACGCCCTGAAACGGTCGATTGGGATGAACCTGAAAAAGTAGCCCGTTCGATTAAAATTATGCGCATCAAACACGCCGTAATTACCAGTGTGGATCGCGACGACTTGAAAGACATGGGATCCATCATTTGGTTGGAAACCGTAGAAGCCATCCGACGTATGAATCCCGAAACGACCTTAGAAACTTTGATTCCCGACTTCCAAGGCATTCACCGTCACATTGATCGTATCGTTGAAGCCAATCCCGAAGTGGTGTCGCACAATATGGAAACCGTACGTCGTTTAACGCGTGAAGTGCGAATTCAAGCCAAATACGACCGCAGTTTGGAAGTATTGCGCTATTTAAAAGAAAAAGGAATTCGCCGCACCAAATCGGGGATCATGTTGGGATTGGGTGAAACCGAAGCCGAAGTCATTGAAACCATGCAAGACTTACGCAACGCCAATGTGGATATTGTAACCTTGGGACAGTATTTACAACCCACCAAGAAACACTTACCCGTAAAAGAATTCATCACCCCAGAGCAGTTTGAAAAATATGAACGTATTGGGAAAGAAATGGGATTCCGTCATGTAGAAAGTGGCGCGTTGGTTCGTTCAAGTTACCACGCTGAAAAGCACATTCTATAACCGCCTACACATGCAAAAAATTCGAGTAGCCATCAACGGATACGGACGCATTGGCCGCAATTTATTTCGATTATTGTGGAATCATGACGCCATTGAAGTGGTTGCCATCAATGACATTGCCGACACCGCTACGATGGCGCACCTCACCCGTTATGACAGCATCCATGGACGCTTTGGTTTACCTGTTTCGGCCGAAGCTGATTTTTTGGTCGTTGACGGTCACAAAATTCCCTTTTTTCACGAACGAAACATTGCGCAAATTCCTTGGGCTTCTGTAGGTGTGGATGTTGTGGTTGAAGCGACGGGAAAATTTAAAAGTTATCAGGCATTACAAGAACATTTGGAGGCAGGAGCCAAAAAAGTAATTTTATCGGCCCCCTCTGAAGTGCCAGAAATCAAAACCATTGTTTTGGGGGTCAATGAAAAAGAACTCGATGGGTCTGAACAAATTATCTCCAATGCGAGTTGCACCACCAACAATGCTGCACCCATGATTCAAATTATTGAAGAGTTGTGTGGTATTGAACAAGCCTATATCACCACGGTACATTCGTACACTACAGACCAAAGTTTACACGACCAACCCCATAAAGATTTACGTCGTGCCCGGGGAGCCTCACAATCCATTGTGCCTACTACTACCGGCGCCGCCAAAGCATTGACCAAAATATTCCCTCACATGGAAGGAAAAATTGGAGGTTGTGGCATTCGGGTTCCCGTTCCCGATGGCTCCCTTACCGACATTACATTCAATGTTAAACGCGATGTCAGTATTGCCGAAATCAATCATGCGTTTCAAAAAGCAGCGCAGGGTCACTATAAAAACATTTTGGATTATACCGAAGACCCAATCGTCTCTGTGGACATCCTTGGCAATACCCATTCTTGTCTTTTTGATGCGCAACTGACTTCTGTTATCGACCGTATGGTTAAGGTCGTCGGCTGGTATGATAACGAAATCGGCTATTCTTCGCGATTGGTCGATTTAATTCGTTTGATTTCCAAATAATTTTATTATTTTGTGGTCAATATTGCCCTGTAATGAGAAAACTTTGGTTTTTCATCGTATTTACTTGTGTCGTATCGGCACAAAAAAAAGTATCGAAGCCCTTCGATAGCGTTGGCTATTACTTCGAACAGATACAATACCACAAAAAAGCAAACAACTATAGAAACTGCCTTAATTTTGCCCAAAAAGCAATCAATTATGCGCAAAAGAAAAGCGATGAAAAAGCTTTAGGGGATAGTTATTTCAATTTAGGGCTTATTTATTTTGATTTAAAAAAGAATGAAGACGCGCTCGACGCTTTTGTACGAAGTATTGCTTTTTATTCGAATTTAGCCCCCTCACGAGAGCAAGCTTTGTGTTATTATTACTTGGGACTTACGTACATTGAGCAAAATAACACCGCATTGGCAGAGAACAATTTGAACAAGGCCCAAGCCATTTACCAAAAGTTAAAAATTCATAGCGCTATTGAAATGATTAATCTACAGCGCGCCATCGTATACAAACGTATGGGTCGAAATAATCAAGCGCAAGGAATTTTAGAGAAAATTGTAAGTCTTACCGACACGGTACACAACCGAAAAATCGTTCCCGAAGCCCTCTACCATTTGGGGATGTTGGAAAAGGAGAAAAAGCGCAATAACTTGGCCTTAAACTACATGACGCGTGCCCTAAAACAATCGGAAGGACAAGCGGGCCTGCAGGCCAAAATACTTCTAGCATTGAGTGAAATTTATGAGAAAAATGCCAATCTCGAGCTTTCACACGCCTACTTAAAACGCTATGTACAGTTGAAGGAAAAAAATGATATTCAATACCTTCAAAAAATTGAACCGGTCGATTTTGACTCCTTCAAAAATGCTGAAAAACTTAAGCATGCGGAGCAATTGGAACGGGAAAATGAGAGTCAAACAAAAGCCAAAAACTTTGCGAAACTCATCAGTATTTTGGCTATTGCCCTGATTTCAATTCTTTCGTTGTTGAGTTTATCGTTGTACAAAAACAACATCCTCCGCAACGAATCCAATAAATTGCTTCAAGAAAAAAACCGCGAATTGGAAATCGCCAAAGAGCGTGCTGAAAATGCCACTAAAGCGCGGTCTGAATTCCTTTCGACAGTGAGTCACGAATTGCGAACTCCTTTGAATGCAATCAATGGAATTACCCACCTTTTGATTGAAGACAACCCCAAAGAAAGTCAGATTGAATATTTAAACTCCCTTCAATTTTCTGGAAATTATTTGTTGACTTTCATCAATGACATTTTGGAAATCAATCGAATTGAGTCGGAAAACGTACCGGTGGAGAATATTCAGTGTGCATTTCATACCCAACTCAAGAACATTCAAAACTCATTTAAAGAAATTGCCCAGGAGAACAATAACATTTTTGAAATTGACATCGACAAATCGATTCCGGAACATCTTATTTGTGACCCGACGAAATTATCGCAAATCATCATCAACTTGGTGAATAACGCCTTGAAGTTTACCAAAAATGGCCACGTGCGTTTAAGCACTCATTTGGAGGAAATTCAAGACAAAACCATCAAAATCAAATTCCAAGTAGCCGATAATGGCATTGGGATACCCGAGGACAAACAACATGAAATCTTTGAAAGTTTTTCGCAAGGTTCGATAGAAATCAACCGCAAATACGGGGGCACAGGTTTGGGATTGGCCATTGTAAAACGATTGGTCGAATTGTTGGGCGGTACCATTACGTTGAACAGTAAAGTGGGGCTTGGCACAACGTTTACTTTCATTTTACCGTTCCAAGTTAGCGAAACCCTAATTGAAGAAAAAAAGACAATCGAAACGGAAGAACCCGTCGAAACCGTGGTCGAAGGAAAACGTATATTGCTAGTTGAAGACAATAAAATCAACCAGATGATTACCAAAAAAATGTTGGAAAACCGCGGGATGTCCTGTCGTATCTTAGATAATGGCGAAGACAGTGTTACCCTACTTCGCAAAGAGCCCAACAGTTATGATTTGGTGTTAATGGACGTGCATTTGCCTGGCATTAACGGCACCATCGCAACGCAACAAATTCGGGAATTCAACACCCAAATTCCGATTATTGCTTTGACCGCGATTTCTTTAAATGAAAACCGAGAGATGCTTCTTTCGTATGGAATGACCGAAGTGTTGACGAAGCCGTTTGAGCCCGAAAAGTTTTACAAAATTATTGCCGATCACCTACTCTAAGGTATCCGTTTGGATCAATTCACGAATGAGTAAACGCACCTGAGGTTCGGCCTTTTGCGCTGCTTTAAGTACCTCCGCATGATTGACTTCTTCGATACTTTCTTCATTGCCCATGTCGGTAATGACCGATAAGCCAAAAACCTCCATATCCATGTGCCGTGCCACGATAACTTCGGGAACTGTAGACATACCCACACAATCGGCTCCTAAAATTTTAACCATTCGATACTCGGCTAAGGTCTCAAAAGTAGGCCCTTGCAAGGCTAAATAAATCCCTTCGTGAACTGGAAATCCAGCCTGTTGGGCAATAGCATGTGCTCGGGCAATAAGGGTACGATTGTAGGGTGCACTCATGTTTACAAAGCGAGGCCCGAAACGTTCCTCATTGACACCCCGCAACGGATGTTCGGGCATCATATTGATGTGGTCGGTGAGCAAAACAATTGAACCCACCTGGTACTGAGGATTTACTCCCCCAGAAGCATTAGAAACAATAAGTTTGGACACCCCCAAGGCTTTCATCACCCGAACCGGGAAGGTCACTTGGGTCATGGAATATCCTTCATAATAATGAAAACGACCTTGCATGGCCACAACTTTCTTGGCTCCGATAGTTCCAAAAACCAACGCGCCTTGGTGCCCTTGAACGGTTGATATAGGGAAATTCGGAATTGCTGCATACGGTAAAACATGCGTTATTTGGATGTCCTCGGTAAAACTTCCTAACCCCGAACCCAATATCACCCCGTAATCGGGTGAAAATGAAGTTGCCTTTTTGATGTAATTAACGGTTTCTTGTACTTGTTCCCACATAATCTTGAATGAGTTGTTTCCATTGGTTTTCATGTTGCAAAAGTTGACTTTGCATGGGAAGATAATACAACGGTAATTGCAGTCCTTTTCCGTGTAAACGCACAAAATCTTTTTCTGTCGTAATCACTGTTTTACCCGCAAACTCCCGATTCATTCGTTCAATATCTTGCGTAGAAAAAGAGTGGTGATCTGGAAATCGAAGGGTTTGACTTTCGGTTGCGCCCACAAATTCCAAAAAGGGTTTTGGTTTCGCAATTCCGGTAACAAACACACAATCAGCTTTGTTTACACTTGACCACGCCCTACGATTTTGACCGTCATAGACCCCATCTTCGTAGACAATTGTACTAAAAAAAACAGGGACCGAGGCAGCCAAACGCTGTCGTATCTTCTGTTGGGCAAGTTCCGACAAATTGGGGGGACATTTTGTGACAATTATCATGTGGGCGCGTTGTACCCCCGAAGTAAACTCACGTAGAGTACCCGTAGGCAACATCCAATCGTCGCAATACAAATCATCATAGGCCGTCAACAGGATATAAAACCCTGCTTTTACGCGTCGGTGTTGAAAAGCATCATCAAGTAAAATGACTTCGGGTTGCGGCTTTCGGGCCAGCAATTGTGTAATGCCCCGCACGCGATCGGCATCGACAGCAACGGTAACTTCGGGAAACTTTCGGTGAATTTGATACGGCTCATCCCCTACAATAGCTTCTTTTGAAGACGTATCTGTAAGGTCGTTGGCCACCCAATACCCCTTGGATTTTCGACGATACCCTCGACTCAGGGTAGCGATGCGGTAATGAGGGTGTAAAAGTTGTATTAACTGTTCAATCTGTGGCGTTTTTCCTGTTCCACCCACACTTAAATTCCCCACAGCTATGACGGGCACGGGAAAGGTGTAGGAACGTAAAATACCCCAATCATAGGCCTTGTTGCGCAGGGCGGTGATTCCTCCATAAAGAAGGGCTAAAGGGAAAAGGAGAATACGCAAAATAATCATTTTACGAAAGTAACATTTTTTTATCTTTGAGCGATGGAATACCAAAAAATGAGCAAATGTTGGGTGATCCTTTGGGCATTCATAGGCTTGTTGGGACAGGCGCAAAACACGCCTTCCGACAATGCGGTGTTGCTAAAATTGCTATTGAATCGCTTTTATGCCCAAGAGAAACCCATTGTGAAAAATCGGTTGCAATTGCTGTACTTTTACCGTGATAAAGCGCCCAATACCCTTGAACTATGGGATGGCTGTCGCAATCATCCGATTTTACAATCGCGATTGGAGGCCATTAAAAAGCAGGTACAAACACCCAAAGCCCCAGAAACCTGGGACGCTGAATTTTCCCTTTTGTTTGCCAAAGAAAATCAATACTTAAAACAAAAAGTACAACAGCCTGTGACCTTGGCCCAATTTGAAAAGGATACCCAACGCTTTGGCGAAAATAATCAGCGTATGATGATTGTCAATCAACCCATCTACCTAGACCAGGGCTATTGCTTGATTAAAGTGGGATTTTACCGCTCCATTGAACACAACAGCGGCAGTTTCTTTTTATTTCAAAAAAAAGGAGACACGTGGCAAATCGTTGACGAATTTAATCGCTGGGAAACTTGATCCTTTTCCTTTTCTAACCTAGTTTATTTCAAAACCATACTATGACCACAAACCCTTCATTTACCCTACGCCAATTAATTCCTTTGCTAGAAACCCTTGCTCCTACGGCCTATGCCGAGGATTTTGACAATGTGGGCCTTTTGGTCGGCGACCCTGAAGTGACGGTAACCGGAATTTTGGTGTGCCACGATGCCTTGGAACCCGTTATTGAGGAAGCTGTAGCGCGACAGTGCAATGTGGTTGTGTGTTTTCATCCCATTCTATTTTCGGGGATAAAAAAAATTACCGGAAAAAATTATGTAGAGCGGGCGATTCGTAAAGCCATCAAAAATGACATTGCAATTTATGCCGTCCACACGGCATTGGACAACCATCCTGAAGGGGTGAATACACTCTTGTGTAAAGCCTTAGGCATCATCGAGTCGGAGGTTTTGATCCCAAAAACCGATTTTATCCAAAAACTAGTCACGTATGCCCCTGTCGAACATGCGGCTGCCCTCAGAGAAGCCTTATTTGCTGCAGGCGCGGGTCGCATCGGAAACTACGAAAACTGCAGCTTCAATTCGACCGGTATCGGAACCTATCAAGGGAATGAAAACAGCAACCCGGTTGTAGGACAACGCCACGAGTGGGTAAACGCCGAAGAGCAAAAAATTGAAGTAACCTTTGAAAAACACCTTCAACAACCCATCCTTCAAGCCCTTTTTAAACACCATTGTTATGAAGAAGTGGCTTATGAAGTTTACAATTTACAAAACACCCATCAAAATTTGGGATTAGGACGTATCGGCAAACTCCCTAACCCCCGAGACGCCAGAGAATTTTTGCTGGAGGTCAAAGCAACATTAGCCTGTGGCGGCATTCGTCATTCGGCTTTTTTGGATCGAAAAATTGAACGTGTAGCCGTTTTAGGAGGGTCGGGCAGTTTTGCCATCAAAAATGCCTTAGCCGCAGGAGCCGATTTGTACCTCACAGCCGATTTAAAATACCATAATTACTACGAAGCCGAGGGAAAAATGATCCTGGCAGACGTGGGACACTTTGAAAGTGAAAGATTTACAAAAAATTACATAGTTGATTTTCTTAAAGAAAAAATTACTAATTTTGCACCCGTTCCGCTACCGAGTGGAATTCAAGTATCAGAAGTAAATACAAACCCGGTTAAGTACTTATAAAATATGGCTACTACAAAAGAAATGAGCGTTGAAGAAAAATTAAGAGCGCTATATGATTTACAGCTAATTGATTCCCGCATTGATGAAATCAGAAGTGTACGCGGCGAATTACCGCTTGAAGTAGAAGATTTGGAGGATGAAGTAACCGGTTTAACCACCCGTTTGGACAAATTACAATTGGAGCTCAACCAAATTGAGGACAATATCAAATTGAAAAAAGGGGCCATTGAAAGTCACCAAGCCTCGATTAAGCGTTATGCTGAACAACAAAAAGAAGTGCGCAACAATCGTGAATACAATGCCTTGACCAAGGAGATTGAGTACCAAGAATTGGAAATTCAATTGGCCGAGAAGCAAATCAAAGAAATGAAAGCTTCGATAGAGTTCAAAAAAGAAGCGGTGGGTCAAACGAAAGAGAAATTAGATCAAAAAACTACCCACTTAAAGCACAAAAAAGCGGAGTTGAATGATATTATGGCTGAAACGCAAAAAGAAGAAAACTTTTTGATGGAAAAATCGGCAGAATATCGCGAAGGCATCGAAGACCGTTTGTTGGCGGCTTACGATCGTATCCGCAAAAGTGTTCGCAACGGATTGGCCGTGGTATCGATTGAGCGTGGCGCTTCTGTAGGATCGTTTTTTACGATTCCCCCACAAACCCAAGTGGAAATTGCAGCCCGTAAAAAAATCATCACCGACGAGCATTCGGGACGTATATTGGTCGATAATGTATTGGCACAAGAAGAACGAGAAAAAATGCAACAATTGTTTGCATCCATCTAATACACAAGGCCACCCTACGGTGGCTTTTTTATTTCATCCCCCGCGCCTATGATTCAACTACTACTTGCCAAGACTTTGGGGTTATACCTTAACCTCATGAGTTATGTGTATCCCAAACACGCCTTCCGATTGGCGTATCGCTTTTTTAGTCAACCGCGAAAAGGAAGGTTCAAGGCCGAAAAACCGCCAAAGATTTTACAACGCGCCCAATGGGAAACACATACCATGGATCCCCATGTGATTCAAACCTATATTTGGCAGGGGAACGACCAAGTAATTCTTCTTGTACACGGATGGGAAAGCAATGCCTCGCGATGGAAAAAGCTGATCAAACCCTTACTCAAAACGGGAAAAACAATTATCGCCCTGGATGCGCCCGCGCATGGATTGTCGAGTGGAAAGGAGTTTAACGTTCCCTTGTACGCTGCATTCATTCACAAAATCGTAGAACGCTACCAACCTACCGTCCTTATTGGTCACTCGGTGGGGGGCAATGCCATCGCGTACTATCAAAAACATTATCCCCATCCGGCCCAAAAGTTAATACTTCTCGGAGCGCCTTCTGATTTTAAAATTATTCTAAAAAATTACCTCAAACTGCTTGGGTTAAACCGTCGCATTTACCGCTTTTTAAAGGCGTACACCCAAAAACGATTTGAAGTGACCCTAGAATCCTTTTCGGCGGCTTTGTTTGTAGAATCGCTCACGTTACCTGGAATCATTGTCCACGACAAAGAAGATACAGTGGTTTTGTGGGAAGAGAGTGAAAAAATTGCCAAAGCGTGGCCTAAGGCAGAGTTTATTACGACACGCGGACTGGGACACAGTTTGCATGATGCGTATTTGTATCAAACCTTGATTGATTTTATAGAAAAACCGTAATCACTGCGAATCGCTATCTTTGTGTCATGACACGATTGAATAAATTTCTTTCCGAGTCGGGCTATTGTTCCCGACGTGAGGCAGATCGGCTTATTGAACAAGGGCGCATAACCGTCAACGGATTACGTCCGGAAATGGGTACAAAAGTGGGGCCTGAAGACCGCATTTGTGTCGATGGAAAACCGATACACAACGACCAAGAGCAACGGATTTATTTGGCGTTTCACAAACCGGTAGGCATTGAATGCACGACCAACACGTCGGTGAAAAACAACGTCATTGACTACCTAAAGTATCCTGAGCGCATTTTCCCTATTGGCCGTTTGGACAAAGCCAGCGAGGGTCTTTTACTGATGACCAACGACGGAGATATTGTCAACAAAATTCTTCGGGCGCGGAACAATCACGAGAAAGAGTACATTGTAACCGTAGATAAACCGTTGACCGATCGCTTTATCGAACGAATGCGTAAAGGCGTTCCTATTTTGGATACGGTCACACGGCCCTGTCCGGTGGAAGCCATAAGCCGGAATGTATTTCGCATTACGCTAACCCAGGGGCTAAACCGACAAATTCGACGCATGTGTACCTACCTTGGCTATGAAGTGACGGCCCTTAAACGGATACGAATCATGAACATCTCGCTCGATGTTCCCATGGGGAAATACCGCCCCCTTACCGCAAAAGAAATGGCACAACTAAATACCTTGCTCGCGGATTCCAGTAAAACAGCTGAAGGGTTTTGAGATATGAATTATGAATTATGAGTTATGAATTATGGGCTTGCTGAAAGGTAGGTTCCTTCTTATTGTTGATTAGTTGCTTTGAATTGGGCGGAGTTGCAATATGTGGATGATATAGAGAAAAGAGCAAAGAAGCAAGAGCAAAGACTAGTTTTGGGAAGCAAGGGAGCTAATTGCTGATGACTGAACACTGTTGACTGAACACTAATCGCTGACTGCTAAAATGACTTACGACTTACGACTAGACGACTTACGACTAACCATCTTCTAGAAAAAAGAGCAAAGAAGCAAGAGCAAAGACAGTTAGCCTATGGGATTTCTCCTTCGTCGAAATGACAAAAAAGGGGAGAAAATAAAGTTTTAGCTGTGCTAAAACACTCCAATTTAAAACCTAATACTATCTACTTTAGATACTAATAATTCCAACCGACCTGCTGTCATTTCGACGATAGGAGAAATCACACGAGGGAATGTTCTAGCCCTCAATAAGAGAATCAACAATCCGTGAAAAAGATTGTATTGTCACTTAGAATTACTCAAAAAAAATATACCTCAACTCATTCGAAATAGCTATCGATTCTTTTCAATTGGTCACGGATTGAAAATCGGCGCCATCGGGGTATATTCCACTAACATGCACAACTCTTTTGTAAAAATTAATTGACATTTTTAATCAAAAGTTATCATTTTTATCATAAAAAATGTAAATTTGAATTGAGAGTGACATCGAAACCATGGTAAATCAGAATCCTGAACAGGAAGCGCGCGATAAAATTGACGAATTACTGCGTGCCTCCGGTTGGCACATACAATCCAAAAAAGAACTAAATCTAGCAGCAGGCATAGGAGTAGCTGTGCGGGAATACCAAACCAGTGTAGGTCCTGCCGACTATGTATTGTTTGTCAACCAAAAACCTATTGGCATAATTGAAGCCAAACGTGCCGAATTAGGACAATCACTCTCTACCGCGGAAGCGCAAAGCGAAGACTACGCTAATGCAAAACTTCGTTTACTCGATAATGCACCACTCCCCTACGTCTATTTAAGTACCGGAGAAATTACACGCTTTGCCGATTATACCGACCCAAAACCGCGGTTTCGTGAAGTATTTACCTTTCACCGCCCTGAAACTATCGTGGAATGGTTGAAGAAGGAACACAGTTTGCGCACACGCCTACTCGATATACCTTCACTCCCTACCGATCGCTTACGGGATTGCCAGATTGAAGCCATCACCAAGCTCGAGCAATCGTTTAAACAATATAAACCCAAAGCCCTAGTCCAAATGGCGACGGGTTCTGGAAAAACATTCACAGCAATTACATTCATTTATCGTTTGCTGAAATACGCCAAAGCCAAACGGGTATTGTTTTTAGTAGATACCAAAAACCTTGGCGAACAGGCCGAACAAGAGTTTATGGCTTATTTACCCAGTGACAGTAATAGTAAGTTCTCCGAACTCTATCCCGTTACCCGACTCAAAAGCAGCTTTATCCCCGACGACCATCAAGTATATATATCGACCATCCAACGGATGTATTCGCTTTTGAAAGGAACCGAACTGGATGAAAGCGCTGAAGAAAATAATCCCTATGAATTTGTTCCTACCAAAGAACCGATTCCAGTAGCCTACAACGAAAAAATTCCCATCGAGTTTTTTGACTTTATCGTCATTGACGAATGCCACCGCAGCATCTATAATTTATGGCGTCAAGTCTTGGATTATTTTGATGCGTTTCAAGTGGGTCTAACAGCAACACCCGACAATAGAACTTTTTCCTATTTCAACCAAAATGTCGTTTCCGATTACGGGTACGAAAAAGCAGTAATTGATGGGGTTTTAGTGCCCTATAATGTGTTCCGAATCGAGACCAAAATCACCAAAGAAGGGGCACAAATTGCCATGAACGAAGAGGTGGAAAAACGGGAGCGGTTAACCCGTAAAAAGTTCTGGGAAACGGTCGACGAAGACGTAACCTACAGCGGCAAACAATTAGATAAAGACATCGTCAATAAAAGCACCATTCGAAGTATTATTGGAGCAACGCGCGACAATCTTCCAAAGATGTTTCCCGATCGAGTGGATGCCGATGGAAAATTTGAAGTCCCCAAAATGCTCATCTTCGCCAAGAGCGACAGCCATGCCGAAGACATCATTGAAATTGTTCGGGAAGAATTTGGTGAAGAAAATAAGTTCTGCAAAAAAATTACCTACCAATCCAAGGAAGATCCAAAAAGTATATTGGCGCAGTTTCGTAATGAATACTACCCCCGAATTGCCGTTACCGTAGATATGATTGCTACCGGAACCGACATTCGACCGCTGGAAGTCCTACTCTTCATGCGAGATGTGAAAAGCAAAAGCTATTACGAGCAAATGAAAGGGCGGGGTACTCGAACCTGCTCCGTCGATGAATTGCGCAAAACAGGAACGCCCTCCGCCCGATACAGCAAAGACCATTTTGTCATCATTGATGCTATTGGAGTTGAAAGCTCCCAAAAAACAGACAGTCGCCCGCTTGAAAAACAACCTGGAATGCCGTTGAAAGACGTTCTAGAAACCATTGCGCTTGGTAACCGTTCTGAAGAAATCCTAACAACATTGGCCAACCGATTGATTCGTTTGGACCGACAAATCAACGACAAAGAGAAAACCCAATTCGCAGCCTTTGCACAAGGCCTAGAAATCAAACAAGTAGTACAAAAATTACTACACGCATACGACCCAGATGTCATCGAACAACTACGCTCCGATGCCTACAACGCATACAAAGGACAAGCCCCTATAACCATTGAAAAAGCATTTACGGAGGCCCACCACAATTTAATCGAGCAAGCGGTTAAGGAGTTACACCAACCCGAATTACGCCAATTCATCGTAGAGGTGCGCAAGAAATACGACCAAATCATTGACATTGTCAATGTAGATAGCATCACACAACTAGGCTGGGTTGAAGACATGCAAACACAAGCCACCAGTATCATCCAACAATTTGAAACTTGGGTAGCCAACCACCGTGACGAAGCGGTTGCTTTACAGTTGTTTTATGCCGAACCCTACCGACGACGGGACCTCACCTACCGCATGATCAAAGACTTGTATGACCGTTTGGTGACTGAACAACCAACCTTACAACCCCATACCCTTTGGGATGCCTATGCGCAAGTAGAAAATGCAGAAAGCAACGATAAACAAATCAAACGATTACCCCGTAGCGAAAAGCCCAAACAAGAACTTGTTCTGCTTGTATCTGTGCTACGTAAAGCATTAAAGATTGACGACTACTTGCAAGCCTACGACAAAACGGTAGACCGCAACTTCCAGGATTGGGCGTTTAAAAAACAAGCGGGTGCAAGCACAAAATTTACCGACGAACAAATGCAGTGGTTACGCATGATCAAAGACTATATCGCGCACTCCTTCCATTTGGATACCGATGATTTTGACCTAGCCCCTTTTAATGCTCAAGGTGGACTTGGCAAGTTCTACCAATTATTTGGGGCAAAATATTTAGAGATTATAGAAGAGTTAAATGAAGTATTAGCAGCGTAATTAATTTTTAACTTTGTAAAAACTTTAAAACCATACATGTTCGAAAATAAGTTAACCATTGGAAATGGCATTTTTACCATAAAAGAAATTTCCCAAATATTACAAATCCCTTACCATAAGGTAAGAACCTGGATTACAAAATATTGGGATGGTGAATTGGGAAATTTTTACCAACAGAACTATTCATGGAATATTGAAAACTCCAGAGCAGTTGGCTTTCATACTTTAATCGAATTTTATGTAATGATGCAATTTGCTGAATCTGGCGTAAAAACAAAAGAAGTTTTAAAAGCCCACAAGGAACTCGCTTCAATGTACAACACCAATTTCCCTTTTGCTACAGAGGAGGTATTAAAAAACATTAGAACAGACCGATACAAAGTTTACCTTCAAAAAGATAATAACACCATTTCTCTAGATGGAACCAAACAGCTAAACCTTGATTTAATCAGTATGTTTTTTCAAAACTTAGATTTTGGAAAAGATAACTTAGCCAGTCGTTTTTGGCCTTTAGGGAAAAACCATACTGTGGTATGTGATCCCCATCACAAATTTGGACAACCCACTATAGTGGGAACAAACATCCAATCTGAAGCTATATTTCGCATGTACAAAGCCAACGAACCTATTTCTTTCATAGCCGCTATTTATGATGTCTCCGAAAAGGCGGTCAAAGATGCCATTCGGTTTCATAAAAGAGCAGCCTAATGAGAAAGTATAAAATTTACATCGATGAAAACATGCCCGCGCAATTGGCAAAGGGGCTTAACGAACTTCAAAAACCACAAAATTTAAAAGATGGCTTTGAAATAGAAGTGTTATCTATTAAAGAAGTATTCGGACAAGGAGCCCTTGATGAAGAATGGATTCCTAAATTAGGGAAAGAAAAAGGGATTGTCATCACACAAGATTTCAACATTCAAAACACCAAACACCAAAGAGAATTGTATCAAAATTCGGGAGTAGGTATATTTTTCTTGAAAACCCCTTCAAAAAACGGCTTTCAATACTGGGACTTTGTAAAAAAAATGATACACGAGTGGGAAGCCATAAAAAAAATTATCAAAAAAGAGAGTGTGCCTTTTGCATACCGCGGTTCATCCAATAAACCATTTGAAAAAATGGAGCTATAATTATGGAAAAAGTGAATTGGCAAATAAAGAAATTGGGAGAGGTTTGTAAGACAACTAGTGGAGGAACACCTAGCAGAAGAAATCCCGATTATTATAATGGTTCAATACCATGGGTTAAATCTGGAGAATTAGATAAAGGAATAATTCTCAATACAGAGGAGAAAATAACAGATGAAGCTATTAAGAATTCAAGTGCAAAAGTATTTCCAAAAGGAACTTTACTTATCGCACTATATGGTGCAACAATAGGTAAATTAGCTTTTTTAGGTATAGAAGCAGCAACAAATCAAGCTGTATGTGGGATATTTGAAAATCAAAATATTGTTTCAAAATATATATACTATTTTCTTTTATTCAATAAACCAAAATTGATTCAACAAGGTGTTGGTGGTGCACAACCAAATATAAGTCAAACTATTTTAAAAGATTTAGATTTACCTGTTCCCCCTCTCAAAACCCAACACGCCATAGTCACCAAACTAGAAGAACTTTTTAGCGAGTTAGACAAGGGTATAGCCGAGTTAAAAACCGCCCAACAACAACTAAAAACCTACCGACAAAGTGTATTAAAATGGGCTTTTGAAGGGAAGTTAACGAATGAGAATGTAAAAGAGGGTGAGTTACCAGAGAGGTGGGAATGGACAACTTTTGAGAAAGTTTGTATAAAAATTGGCGATATTGACCATAAAATGCCCAAACAATTAGAAAAAGGCTATCCTTATGTATCAACTAAAGATTTTACGAACGATTTAAAAATATCATTTGATAACGCTAAATATATTTCAAAAGAAGATTACTTAAACTTATCAAAAAAAATAAAACCTGAAAAAGGAGATATAATATTTCCACGATATGGTACAATAGGAAAAAATATATTAGTTGACTTTGATAAAGAATTTCTTGTTTCTTATTCATGCGCAGTAGTAAAACCTAACCATGATATTGTACTTTCTAAATACATTTATTTATTTTCGTTATCGCCAAAAGTAACAGATGAAATAAGAAAATATGTTGTTGAAACAACACAAGCAAATATTGGAATTACATCAATAAAAAATTTTGTATTTCCACTTCCTTCAATCGATGAGCAGTATAAAGTTGTTAAAGAATTAGAAAGTCGTTTAAGTGTTGCCGATAAACTCGAAGCAGATATTGAACAAAGTTTACAACAAGCCGAAGCCTTGCGGCAAAGTATTTTGAAAAAGGCGTTTAGTGGGGAGTTAATATAATTTTATAATAATATGGAAGTATTAAATACAATTTCACCTTGGACATTTGCTTCATTGGCATATATATCAATTGCTGTCATATCTTTTATTCCAGTGCTTTTGGCGCTTTTAAAAAAAGTAGAATTAAATCCAGGCGGTGATTCATTTCCTGAATCTCCACATTTTAATGAGGCTAATAGACTATTATTACAACAACATTTTTCAAGAATTTATGGCACATTGATTTTTTGGAAAAATAAAGCCGAGTGGCATAAAAGATTTCATTATTACACTATTTGTTGGACAATTCCCATATCAATTTTAATTCCAATAATCACACAATATGTTGATTCTAATTCACAAACTAAGCTTTTTTTAACAATAATTTCTTCGCATACAGCTATTTTAATTGCCTTTCATAGAGCATTTAAAGTTGAAAATAACTACAAAGCTTTCAGACATGGTGAATCAGATTTTTATGACTTATACAGACGTTTGTTAGATAGACCAAAAAGCTTTGGTGAAAACGAAGAAAAGCAGATTGAAGCTTATTTTATTGAAGTTGAAAAAATAAGGCGAGCTGTAAGAACCTCAGAAACTGATAATCTTCCAATAGTTGAAGAACAATCTAGACAAAAAGTAACTGAGTAAAATTAAAAGGAGGTCGTTTTATTTTTGCTATAAAATTGGTAAAAGTATTGAACAAAGTTTACAACAAGCCGAAGCCTTGCGGCAAAGTATTTTGAAAAATGCGTTTTGTGGGGAGTTGGTTTAAGAAACCGTTTATGATAGATCAAATGATTCGATGTAAAAACCTAAACCCTTATGATACCATTGAAACTATTAATGAATGGTTTTACAAGTGCCCGCCCAAAGGAAAAGAAAAGCAATGGAAAGATGGCCGTAGTGCCAAAGAAACAGCTATGCATTGGGTACACACTATACCGGTAGCTTTTTTAGATATTTTAAAAGATAAAGAATTAGTCTTTGAACTTTGCGCACCGGAATATGTTACCAAGTTTGATGTTTATAAGGGAGAAGGCAGAAATCATGATTTACTGATTTTAGCTAAAAACAAGAATAAGGATACTGTTATCATCTCAATTGAATCTAAAGCGGATGAACCTTTTGGAGATACTGTTGAAAAAACTATAAAAGCTGCTCAAAAGAAAAAACAAATAAACAAAAATTCTAAGGCTATTAAGAGAATTGAAGATTTGAGAAAAGATTTATTTGGCGAACTGAATGATAATCAATTAGGCCTGATGTATCAATTGTTAACGGCTATTGCGGGAACAATAGCTGAAGCCAAAAAACAAGGCGCAAAAACTGCTTTTTTCTTAGTTCAAACGTTTGTTGAAAAAGAGAATTCCAAACACATTAAAAACAAAAAAGACTTAAATAGTTTTTTGAAGGTCTTTACTAAATCAGAAGATGCAAAGATTGAAAATAATGAGGTTTTAGGGCCATTTAGAATAACAATCGATAATGAGTATTTGTCAAGTAGTATTGATTTATGTATAGGAAAGTATGAGATAAAGATATAATCAAACAGCAGAAGAAACAATTATAATATGAAACCAAATATTTTTAGATGGGCATCATCCGAATTAAGTCAAGACGCATTTATTTGTTGGCTTTTAAGCTGGGCAAATCATCATGAATCAAAAGCATTACATGAAACTTCAAAATTCTTTATTCAAAGACTAACTGATGGAAAAATCAATGATTTCAATAAAATTGAAGTACGAAAACAAATTGACAATATTGATATCCTATGTATAATTGATGATAATAAAGTTATATTGATTGAAGACAAGGTTAATACAAAAAATCACGGTAATCAATTGGAAAGATATTTAGAAAATCAATTAAAAAACTATTCAAGAGAAAACATCTTCCCTATTTATTTCAAAACTGGTGATCAAAGTAACTATAAATCGATTGAGAAAATAGGATATAAACCATTTCTAAGAAATGACTTTCTTGAAGTTTTAAAATTTGGGATTAATAGAAATATTCAAAATGAAATCTTTATTGATTTTTACCATCACCTTCAAGGAATTGAAAGCTCTGTTCAAAGTTTCCTGAATTTACCTGTAAAAGAATGGCATTGGGATAGTTGGAAAGGATTCTATACCAGACTTCAGAGGGAAATTGGTGATGGTGATTGGGACTACGTACCACAAATGAACGGAGGTTTTTTAGGATTTTGGTGGAATTTCTGCTGGAAGCAAGTATCAGATGAGATAGGATATGATTACTATTTGCAGTTAGAACACAACAAGTTTTGTTTTAAATTATCTCCTGAAAAGAGAGAGCATGCCGAAATAACAAGGAGCCATTATCGAAATTTGCTTTATCCAAAAGCAAAAGAACATGGAATCGAAATTTATCAAAATGGCAGAATAGGTCAATGGATGACTGCGGCGGCATTATCAACTGCTTATCTAATAGAAAATGAGAATGGCTTTTTAGATATTGATGCAACAGTTAAAAATATCAGAAAAATTCAAAAAATGGTTGATGAAATATAATGGAAATAATATTTGAAACCTACCTATTAAAAATTAAAGATAATGATAACTTATCTTGCTCTGTTAATTTAGAACCCAATTCAGGATTAGGACTATTAAAAGAAAGACGTAAATTGTATATCGTTTACCATGAAAAGGAGATACTTTACGTTGGAGAAACTAATACTTCTATCAAAAAAAGGTTTCAAAGAAGTTGTACATCCTATAACCATTATATCACAACAGGAAAAGCCCGTGGTGGTTATAGAGGGTATAAATGGTTGAATAAAACAGATAATATCGTAAGAAATTTGAAAGTTACAGTAGCAATATTCAACGAAGATTATGACACTGATGAAAAAAGAGCTTTTATAGAGGCAATTGAAGGTGAGTTTGTGTATTTGATTAGAAATAAATATGGCTATTGGCCAAAATTTCAAAATGAGATACATTTCAGCAATTATGAGGGAACTGGGGAGATTGCAGAGGTTATCTTGAATAGGGTTTTGGCGATTTAGTTAAAAATAGATAATCATGTATTATATAAAATACAATCTAATTTATCCAACTGATATATTAGTAACAATTGAAGAAATTGATAATTCAAATGGTACGATAGTTTTTGATTTTTTAGACTCAAATCAATTTGAAAAATTCAATACCCTTTTCAATTTTAAATTCAATATTGAAAAGGCAACTATGGTAAAGATTATTAATTACAATCAAAAGAGTATTAGAGAAAATACGGTTTATGCGATTGACATAATAAATTTAGAAAACTTAAAGTCAGAAAACATTGAACAAGTAAATGATTCCTTTATATTCGGATTTATTATAAATTTAAAAAACATTTCTTATTCCATTTTCAAGACATCAGTTTCAGTAGGTGATTATGATAAGATTGAATTAAATTCATATTATTCTGGCTTTGGAAAAAAAGATTTACTAAACATTAATTTTAGTGGAAAAATATCAGTTAATGTTAGAAATGTTGGACAAGGAAATTGGAATGAAATATTAGTAAATGAAATTGTAAAAGTAGTATATGATGCAGGTGCTCCAATGAATGCTGCAAAAGAAAAAATTCGTGAATATATTGGCAGTAAACCAGATATTTATATGAATAATAAACCCCATCTTATTTTATCGCATTGGGATAAAGACCACTATCACTGCCTTTTAGGTATGTCTGATTTAGAATTAAAATGTTTCTCTTGTTTTATTTGTCCCGATTTATTACCAAACTTAACAAGTCGTTTACTATTTTCAAAAATTGAACGTGCAATAGGAAAGGAAAATATTTTAACTATAAAAAATATACCACGCTTAGATAGAAGTGAGCCTTCAAGATTAGAATTAATATCTCCTTTAGCTAACAACTTAATGATTTTTAACTCACTTGAAAATAAAGATAGAAATATGTCTGGAATTGTTTTAGCAATTAAAGCATTAAAATCTAGTTTCGTTCTCCCTGGGGATTGTCATTATTATCAAATTTCTGATTATGTTTTACCTTTTTTAAATTATAAAAATAGTCATAGTATGGTTGTTCCTCATCATGGTGGTAAAGCAGGTGAGTATAAATATAATTTAATCCCAGGTGTTAAATCACAAGATGCTGTTATATCAGTAGGTAACAAATATGGTCATCCAAGATTAGAATATATTAAATGTTTAAATTTTGATAGGTTTAGGGTATTAAATACACATGATGTAAATAATGATGTCAAAATTGAATTATGAGTATCAAAATTAAATGATAATTAAAAATGAGTAAACAAACCACAAACACCTCTAGCATAGTCTCCAAAGTCTGGGCTTTTTGCCAAACCCTCCGCGATGATGGCGTGGGCTATGGCGATTACCTCGAGCAACTCACCTACTTGCTGTTTCTCAAAATGGCGCACGAATACAGTTTACCACCCCACAACCGCAACCTCAATATACCCCAAGAGTTAAACTGGGAGAGTTTGCTCCAAAAAAGTGGTGAAGAACTTGAAATCCACTACAGCAAAATGCTACGTGAACTCGGGCAAACCAAAGGAATTTTAGGCCAAATCTTTACCAAAAGTCAAAACAAAATTCAAGACCCGGCCAAACTTTACAAACTCATCAAAATGATCGATGCCGAGCAATGGGTCATGATGGGTGTCAAAGACAAAGGAGATATTTATGAGGGCTTATTGGAGAAAAATGCCGAAGATACCAAAAGTGGAGCCGGCCAATACTTCACGCCACGCCCGCTCATCAAAGCCATGGTAGCGTGTTTGAATCCGCAACCCATGAAAACCATCGGCGATCCTGCCTGTGGAACGGGTGGCTTTTTCCTGGCCGCCTACGATTGGTTAGCCAATCAAAACCTTGACAAAGAACAACGTGAGTTTTTAAAATACCACACCTTCCGCGGGAATGAAATAGTGGCAAGCACGCGCCGTCTAGCGTTGATGAACCTATTCTTGCACAACATTGGCGACATCGACTCCGATAACTTCATATCACCCAACGATGCATTAGTAGCCGACAGTGGGGAACGTTTTGATTATATCCTAGCAAATCCGCCTTTTGGCAAAAAAAGCAGCATGACCATTACCAATGCCGAGGGCGAACAAGAACGGGATGATTTGACCTACAATCGTCAAGATTTTTGGGTAACCACCAGCAACAAACAACTCAACTTCGTGCAGCATATCCGCACCTTATTAAAACCCGAAGGCAAAGCCGCTGTTGTATTACCCGACAATGTTTTGTTTGAGGGAGGAGCTGGAGAAACCGTGCGTAAAAAAATTCTAGAAACGACCAACTTACATACCATTTTACGTTTACCCACAGGTATTTTTTACGCCAATGGAGTGAAAGCTAATGTCCTCTTTTTTGATGGAAAACCAGCCTCTAAAAATCCTTGGACCAAAGAAATTTGGGTCTATGATTACCGTACCAACATTCATCATACCCTCAAGAAAAATCCACTCAAATTCGAAGACCTTCAAGATTTCATCGATCGCTATAAAGACGGTAACACCGCCAAACGAGAAGAAACCTGGTCTTTAGAAAATCCCGAAGGACGTTGGAAAAAATTTACCTATGAGGAAATCATCGCCCGCGACAAGACCAGCTTGGACATTACATGGCTTAAAGACCAATCCCTCGCCGACTTAGACAACCTCCCCGACCCCGATGTTATTGCACAAGAAATTATTGAGAATATTGAGTCGGGATTAGAGGCATTTCGTTCGGTGTTAAATAATTTGAAATAAACCAAGCAAATAACTCAAAAGTCCCCCAAAACTAATCACTAGCCTGCCTGCCGGCATAGGCAGGTCACTATTTACAAATTACTAGTCACTAGTCACTAGTCACTAGTCACTAATTACTAGTCACCAATCACTAGTCACTAGTCACTAATTACTAGTCACTAGTCACTAGTCACTAGTCACTACAAACCAAAAAACCCGACGCTTCCGCATCGGGTTTTCTCCTACTCCTTCGTACCGCGATTTCGAAACAAGCGTCCCAAAACCCACGAAACGATAAAACTCACTGCTGCACCTGTGGCAGCCAACAAAACCGTACGTAATACTTCTCCCGAAGTAAGTGTAGGAACCAAACACAAAGCGGTGCCTACACACGTACCCGTAACCATCCCATTTCCTGACGATTGCATAAAATACTATTTTATACCCCCTTAGGGGTGGCTTTCCTCGCACAGCATCTTCATAACATCATGAAAAACCAACCCTTTGGGGTGTAGTAAAACCTATGGCGTGGGAACGCCCGATACTTGAACAATCGACAACGGATTGTACGCCCCGTTGCGCAACGGATAATAGGAACCATTGATTTCTTGAAAGAAGGAAATCCCTACCACCATAAACAACGGATGGGTGCTATTGGCCGTTAAGGTGAGCGTCTCACTCAAATCAGCGGTGAGCACCCCATTCCAAGGGAGTACCGCCGAAGTCCCCAAAGCAACCTCGTATCGCTCCAACTCAAAATCAATTGAAGCGGCGCCGTAGTTCAACGTAAAGTGCGTTGTCCCATCGGGAACCGTAACCATTTCATTGGGCACAAAGGGCGGTAGCGTTAAGGTGTACGTTCCTGTAGCGCGATCGATATTGGTTGTAAATGGGGCATACAAACTATTGCCCAACGTTCCACGGGTATTAAACTCAAAACCCGTCAACAACTCGGTCTCGCCGTCAATCACATTGCGTTGGCCGCGCACACTCACCGCATCCGCTTGCAATACTTTCATCATCATTTGCGTCAATCGGCTTACCATTCTCGAATCTGCCGATTTCAACAATAAAGGGCGAAAAGCTGTTCGGAGCACTTTACCCGCCTTGCCGGCTCTACCAAACTCATATCCATTTTCACGGGTACGTTGAAAAGCAGGGTCGTTTTGAATACGATTGCGGTCCAAACTTCCTTTTTCACGCGCTAGGAACCCGTCGCCTGATTTGTAGAACGTAATGTCCCCAAGGGTTCCTTTTAACTTAATTAGGCCTTTCTGTCTTGCCATAATTTCTAAAATTTAAAAAATTAATACTCATTCATTCTCCTTCATTCGACAGTGTTGCAACATTTTGTGCGAAAGAACAAGACAAAGATGTGGGATTTCCGACCACACTTCAAAACACCATGATCAAGAACCAACTATTTTCGATGATTTCTTATACTTTTTTATACTTTTTGACGTTATGAAAAAATCGTAAAAGCCACAATATTTGAATGTTATATATAAATTTTTATAAACCTTTAAATTGTAACCGCCATGAAAACAAGCAGAGTTTGCATCTATCCCAAAGATGTACAGCGCATCACAGGCAAAACCTACACCCAAGCGCGCCTGTACCTCAAAAAAATCAAAAAAAGCCTCAACAAAGAGGAACACCAACTCCTTTCCGTCCAAGAATTTTGCCACTACTCCGGCCTACCCTATGACGAAGTACTGCGGTCTATCACGGACTGAAACAAGAAAACCACCGAAGAGGTGGTTTTTTTATTGTGTCGTAGAGTCTAGAAACTGTTACGAAGCCTCATAGATAAAATGGAATCTTTACGGAGCTTAGGTTATCAAAAACCTCTCAAAAGGATAGACTTCGTCGAATTTCATTTCACGCGGGAGCGGGGGACATACTCACACATCGGTTTAATTACATGAATTATATGGATTATCACATTGATATTTCTTCTCAAGCCATCCATTAATATTCGTCCCTTCATAGGAGGTTTCTATTTTTAACCAACTATTATTACAGTCAAGTACTTTAATGAAATTTGAATTCTTTGGTATTGTAGCAACTGTTGGGCTTAAATCATTTGATTCTCTGTAAATAGGAATTGCTTTGTCATATGGTTTAACATAGATTCCTAAGGCATTAATTTTACTTATCCACCCTTCATTTATGTAGCCAGCAATAAAATAGTAAGCCTTTACATGGTATAAATCTTTCGTTGAACCATTTATCACGAAATATACGAAATCCTCTTCATCTATATTGTTATTAACCATTGCTGTAATTTTGCTCATACTTATATTTTCATATAAGGAAATTTTCCCAGTAAAATCTGGGTCTAACAAAATTGTGCCAGAATTTTGCTCTTTCTTTGGCTGGGCAATTGAACAAGAAGTTTGGATAATTAAAAGCCAGTATAATAAGTATTTCATGCTAATCTTTTTCGGTAGTTGATTTTGTATAAAAGAGTCCAGGCACAGGCTGGAAAACTCCTTGTACTTGTTGGAGAATTGTTTGTGTTCTTATTAATTGAATTTTAAAATTTTTAACACCGGACATGACATCATTAAAATTTTGCCAGTTGTCTGGTGTGATTAACAAACAACCTACAGATATACCACTTCGCCCATTTGAAATCTCTCCTGCAAATCCAGATTTATTGGACGTATGTATAAAAATTCCAGTTTTATATCCTTCTCCATTTGCATCTATTTGGCCTGGAGCATAAGGATTTATCATTCCGTCCATCATTCTCACCCTTCCTCTATTGTTAACAGCCCAATGTGATTTCAAACTTCCACTCTTACCAACCGCATCATAATTACCATTATAAATACCTTCGTCAATTGCACCAAATTTTTCAGCATTAGAACCCATAGTATATCCTGTAAAAGTATGAATGTCATCTGCCCCATCGGGACCATATACCGTCACAGAAGCAGTTACTGCTCCTTCACCGTCGATATAGCCCTCTTTTCCATTTTTTGTACCTAATTTTTCTTGACGAGACCCGTTGAAGACTACAACCGCCTCTGTCCCTTTCAAAATTACATTTTTTCCATTACTATCTTTTACACCCGTATCATAAGTATCTCCATCGTGCCATACCCAAGTTGGGTCGCTTTTCCCATCTCGTGAATGATAAAACCACTGATTCCCATCTATATCAATATAGATGACAGGATTATTATTGGCGTAAGCATATGGTGAACTTTCGTGATATTTTTCTGACATATTGTCAATATTCATCCATCTCCCCAACGCTGCATCATAATTCCGTGCGCCATAATCATACAAGTTAAGCCCCAGCTCGTCTTGATACTCCTTCCCATTGTACTTATACTTATATGACAACAACTCCTCTGGGGTGGGGGCCATGCGTTTGAACTCCTGTTCCTTGACCACTTGCATCTTGCCACCGCTGTAGTTGGTGTGGCGCAACCCAAAAGGATAGTAATGGTTTTGCTCCACGATTTTCAACTGTTGCGTGTCGGGGTCTTGCGCATAACTCAACCGTATATTCCCCAAATGGTCGGTGTAGTTGTACACGTAACTAAACTGATCCTCAGGCAACTCTTCAATAGGGATTTTTACGAAGCGACCCATTAAATCAATTTTAGTGGTTAATCTTGAGACATACCCTTCTGCAGTAGGGAAAAATTGCAAAATGTTGTTTTCATATTGAAACCCATGGGCATAATCCGTAACAGTATTTTGTGAAAGAACGTTATTTTGAACCACCTTGCGTACTTTACGTCCTGTAGCATCGTAAAGATACGTAATTGTTCCTCTTGTTCCAAAGTCTATAAACGTGGGTAAGTTCAAATGATTATATGCAATAGTTTGAATACTCTTATTCTCATCCTGTATCATATTCCCCATGGCATCATAAAGATAATCATCGGTGGAATCAGAAGCTAGAGTACCATCGGTAGCATCGTCTTGAAATCCCGCCGGACTTGCCGTAGCATCGGTGACTTTCAACAGCAAATTACTATCGGGAGCATAGGTATACGTTAAATCATCAATCTCCAAAGCCAAATTGGTTGCATCCAATTCCCCATTGCGCCACAAATGGGTAATATTCCCGTTGAGATCATAGGTGAGCTTTTCGCGGTAGTTGTTTACATTGGGTTGGGTGTAGCCCGGTTTTTGATAAAAAGCCTCCTCCAAACGATTCAGCGCATCATAGGTGTAGCCGTAATTGCGCAAAACGTTATCATTATACGAACGCCAATACGTTTCACTGATGTTTCCATTGTACAACGGCACAACCCCATTGGAGGCATTATCCTCGACTTGATTGTAATTAATCTTAAAGGCAAACAAATCATTCGGTCTGCCCGGTTGTGCCAAACTCGCAACAGTATTGATATCGGTTAACCACCCACGAATGTTGTAGCGGTAGTCCACGCTTTGTAATCCTTGTAATGTACTAAAATCCTGCCCCCCTACTTCTTTGCGAATCAATTGCCCAAGCGGGTCATAAGTATTGTGGGAAATTAACTCAAGTGGCTGATTATTTACTTGATGTCCATGAACAATTAATCTTCCCTCGGGAGAGTACGAAAATCTTTCTGAAACGTTTACTATATTGTGTAAGTTAGATAAGCGATGCGTGGTTATTGTACGATTAACTTTTCCTGAAAAATCTAGCGAATACTCTACAGATTGGTAACCTCCTAAATAATTAAAAGTATAAGTTTTTATAATACGTTCTTTGTTATCATACAAATTGTATTTGGTTTCTCCTGTCGGATTGTTTATATCTGTTAAAACTCTGGTCCATGAACCCGTTTGTAAACCCTTACAATTTACTAACACATTTTGACCTAGAACATTACTTGGAATAGGATTAGGGGCGTTAGTAAATGCATAGTTATCATAGTAATTTACAGTTAACAAAAGATAATTGTTTTGAGGTATACAATTACTAGAATAAGGGATAGCAAAATTATCTACATTTGAACCACTCAAGTCCTCATTCAATTGTACAGAGTTATTAAATTCATCTTGTAATTGACCTCTACGCTGAACATCTATTGCATTATCCTCAGACCAAAGAGTATAGATTATCCTCCCCAAACTATCATACTTACTATAAAGCCAACCCAAAGTATTATTACCATAAGGATTTAAAACGGGTCCACTTGCAACCAATCTATCCAATTTGTCATATACAAGAAACTCCCATTGTTTACCTGGCAACTTTTTCTCTAACAGTAAATTATCTATTGAATATTTGTATTGATAACACAAGTGATCGATTAATGAATAATTTATTGAAAAGTTATAAGTGATAGTATTTTGAAATAGAGACGGATTTAAAGGCTTTACTAAATTACTATTAATAAAACTGTTAAATTCAAAAGGTGGGTCGGCGGGTGTTAAATCTAAAAAACGTAAAGAATTATTTTCCACAATAAGTCTGTATTTTGTGTTTCCGTTATAAAAGAATGAAACATCACCAATAACCATATCAGGAACAGGGTAAATCGCATCCAAAGGAAATGTAGCATCGAGATCAAAATATGCATTACCAGCCCAATTAGCATTAAAACTAACTGTTATTTGACTGTTTTGAATTACTACATTCATGTTTCCACCGCCAGAAACAGGATTGTCTTGATTATCAAGTAATACACTTGTAATAGGAAATGATTTCTGATAAATATACGGGGTACTCGATTCCGAAATATTAACAAAATTTTCCGAAGCTTTTGGTGAAACGACATATATTAAATTACCCACTACATCGTAGATGTAATACGTATCAAATTTTTTATTACCTATATAAGTTCTTTTGAGAATAACTCTTTCAAAATCATCAACAAACTCTTCAACAACGCCATTGAAGGAGTTTCCCGAATTGTTTTCGTCTTTTGTAATGTTCTTATTTAATGAATTTGGGAGATAATAACCAATGCAGTTTAATTGATATTGGTATATCCCCAAATTGCTGTCAAAATCCCTTTTTACTTCAAACTTAAAAACTTTATCATCAAGATTGTTAAGCTTAATGTCTTTTTTTATCTCATGACCACTGTCCATTTTCCAATCAACACCTGGTGCAGAAATCTTTAAAATTCTATTCAAGGGTGAATTATCAAATAATGTTTCACTATAGGGATACTGATTTTGATAGTTGGGATATTGTAAAAGTTCTTGCTCTGCATTATTGAGAAAAGAAAGATCTGAACTTGAACTAACATACGGTAAATATTTTTTTACTTCTCGATTGTAAGTATCATAAACAAATGGAGTAACTATGTTTTTACCATTATGCCCCATTTTAACTTGAATTTGTTGAATAGGTCTCCCTAATCCATCCAAATACATTATTGATTGATTAACTTCACTAACTTCTGGATTCTGAATACTGGTTTGAGTTGGAATTAAATACGTATTTGTTAGAACATAGTTTTGTGAATTAGTTTGAGAGTAACCAAATGAATTCAATAATTGGATACAAATAATTGCGATATATTTTTTGGCTTTCATATGACTATTGTTTGAAATTGTAAAAGAATTCATTAGAAAGATTACCTTCATTATCAAAAATCTTAACTAATTTTTTTGAAACACCATCAAATTCAAAAGTGGATTTTATTTGATTAGCTTTAGTTACCTCTTTTATCCCGACCATTGGGATATGTTGATAAGTGTGGATTATACATGAAGTTGGTAAACTAGTATACAATTGATTTAAAGCCGCAGCTAAAGCAATAGAATCGCCGTTATCTGATGCATTCTTTATTGCCGTAACCAGATTAGGGGGTATAGTATTAAAATCGATATTGTCAATTTTTACAACGGGTAGTGTATTTTTGTATCCCCAAATAATACTTGTATTTATACCATTAGAAAAATGATACTGAATCACATTGTTATGTGTATCATACCCATCAATAAAAAGACGATTGTCAGAATTCGAGTTGATTTCATTATTTGACACTACAATTTCCTTTAATCTTGAAACTGAATTAGAAATCTCATAAATATTCTTCTTATAATTTTTTATTTCACCATTAATAGAGGTTCGATGGTCATTTTGTGACGTTAATTGGTTTTTTGTAATATAGAAGGGGTCTACTAAATAGGTATATGAGAATTGCTCTTCAAAATTATCATTACTCGGTAGGAAAGTGGTTAACTTTCTAGTAAGATTTTTGTACGTATCATATTCATAAGCAATCTTTGTTGATTTGGTTTGCGTTCCAAAACTTTCAGAAATAATTTCATATTCTGGCAAATAGGAACAATATTTAATAGGGTAAAATGTTAGTAATAATACATTATGTATCATAGATCTTTGTCCATCACATAAATTCCACTGTGTGCCATTAGGATCTTCAGGCTCATTGCCAGTACAAAGTCGCACACCATTATTCATTTTTTTAATTCCATAGCGCAATGGGCCAAAGTATTTTTTATATCGAAGAGATTTTTGATTAACAATCTGATTGTTTGAATTAAACACTTTTTCATTTAATAGCTGTCCGTTACTTGATACCCCAAATCGATCGTAATATTCTATGGGTGTAAAGAAATTTCCCGGGCAAAATATAGTTTCCAATGTTTTATTAAAAAACTCTTTTTCGATGTAACCCCTATCATTATTTAACGATTCTCTAATCTGGACCTTATCATATCCAATATATTGACTCTCAAGATTACTAGAATTACCTACGAAATTATTTATTGTGCAAGTCAATATTGAGGCAGCATTGTTAAATTCTGAGGTACATTTTACAGTCTCATAAGGTCCTGAATAGATCATTATTCGTTTGGATATATTTTTCCCTCCAAAATAATTGAATGATTTTAGGGCAATTTGGTTGCCATCATGGTTAAAATCAGTGACTTTATTTATTCGCAATCCTGCACCATTTTGAATGTTGGGTAGATTGTTACTAGTTTTAAACAGCAAACTATCAAATTCATGTAAACCATATTCGAATTCGGTATAACCTTTAGTAGGATACACAACTCTTTTTAAGGAACATGCTTTTGAAAAATATAAGTTTGAATTAAAATTATTGCTAATATTTTCGTCATACTCAGGATAACCTAAATCCGTTAAATCAGGATAAAAATTTAAATTATTTGCACCATTATAAAATCCCCAATAATCAATTGAAAACGAATTTTTTTTGGGTAAATCAATATCATCATATTCAAACACATAGGGGTTTTCCCCCTCTTTTTTTACCGAGACAAGTTTTAGCCTTTTAGTAAATCGATCAATTAATCCCGTATTATATTCAGGACTAATGACATGTATCTGCATTGCATAACCATGTGAATTATCCGAAGTACTATCAAAATAATCATAGGTAAAGTCGTAGGATTTTACAATTTCGGCATTTACATTCTTTACTGTAAGTCTATCGATTTTCTTCATATTGTAATAATCAATTCGATTACTCATTGTAAACTCGACTTTTTCATTAGGAGTAGATATACTTTTTAGAAAAAAATAATCTTGTATATCATGGGTAGTGGAGGGATTATTCAAATTGTTTCCAAAATCATTGGTTATGAACAATGCGTTATTCGTAAAATAATCTAATTCAACAGAACTAAATTTTTGACAAATGCCTGGACTCCATGCAAAAACTGTTTGTGGCTGTGATGTTCTTCTAATGTAGGTACAGCTGTATTTATTGATTCCAACGGTTTTAACTTTGTCAAAATATTCAAAAACTATCTCTTTATTTTTTGAGGTGATAATTTTTTTTAATTTATATATATTCTGAGAAAGTGTACCACCAATGTAAACTTTTTCAATGACATTAAAGAAATATTGACTGCCATTTGAATCAGTTACTTTTATTCCACTGATTCTTGAATTCAAAGTGCTATCTATGTTATCAGTTAACAATTCAATCTTAAATTCATTTCGATTATTTAATATTTCCAATGGCAATAACTCATAGTTATGTGGATCATAATTCTCAACTAAAGACTCTATTCTTGAAAATTTTAAATCTACCCCATTAAGATTTAAAGTAAAGAGATCAGGATCTGAATCGACAATGGAAGAATTATGAATCATATTTAGGTATTTGTAATTAGTGTTATAATAACCATTATGATCAATTAAAACTCCGTTACAAACATTTGTAAAAAAAGGAATATTTTGAATTCCTATTGTACCCATATGTTGACTAATATTTACACTCCAGTGATTACCATTACCAGTGGGTTGGAACAAAGGTTGGTACACTTCAGTTGGAGGTATAGCGGGATTACCTTGAAATGGGGGTAATTTTTGATGAATTGTATTACTATTGTAATCTTCAACATCATTTATTTGTTGAATTATCGTTGGTAAATTAAAGCTCCATCCTAAACCTACAACACCAGCCTCTTCACTAACTCGAATCCCTCCTGAATGATACTGCAATTGTAGAGGTATACTAACATCATCTAATTGAATTTCATGTAAAGGAATACTTAAATTTACTAACCCCCTATATTCACTAACAGGTACGTTCCCATATTTTGCAAATTCCCATACAGTTGGTGGTACAGGCATTGTAACAGGGGCTGTTAAATTTGAGTATTGTTGTGCAGAGACTAACGAAATACTTGTTAAAAATAGTAATAATAAATACTTTCTCATGGCGGTTTAGTTTTTGGTTGTTTTTTTCATAATTTTTACGCCGTCGCTTTGGACATTGGTGCTAATATTGACAATATAAATTCCCTCGGGCAAGGCGCTTAAATCCACAGGCACCGTGCGCGATTGAATAGGAAACTGCTGCATTACTCTTCCGTTTAAATCCACCACCGTTGCGGTACCTTTTTCAAAATCATACCCGATAACAATAGAGGTAAACCCATACGTTGGGTTAGGTGAAGCTTCAATCATCAACTTAACTTTCGGAGGTTTTTGTTCGTCTTTGAGTTTGACAATCCAAAAATCATAGCGGCCTTGACTCCCTGATTTATCCCCTGAAGCCTTGGCATTTGACGTTCCTGCCATTAAATATCCCCCGTCACGGGTTTCAATCACTTTGCGCAGTAAATCACAGCCATGGCTTCCCACGGTACGCGACCACAATTCTTCGCCTTTTTCGTCAATCTTTAAGGCAATATAATCATCCGTGCCTTTCTTTGCTTTGGCCATACCGCCCACAGGCAAACGCTTTGTAGTTTTCGAACGTAAAGTCGAATATTCGCCTTGGGCATAACCACCAATTAATACACTGTGATCGTCATTCTCTACCAAAGAAGTTAGCACATCGGTCTTACCAAAATTGTAGGTCTTTTGCCATAATAACGTTCCGCTATCATCCATTTTCAACACCCACAAATCCGTCCCCTCTTGATTGCCCGTAGTTTTTTCATGACTCCCTGGTGAATTCGAATTTCCACCCAACAAAAAAGCATCATCATAGGTGCGGATAAGCGCTTGCAATTGATCGTCGCGCTCCCCTCCTAGCGTACGTTGCCATAGTTCATTTCCTTCCCCATCAATTCTTACCACCCAAAAATCACCTGTTCCGCGATTGGGTTGGGTTTTAGTCCCACTCTCCGGGGAATTGGAATACCCGCCCAACAAAAAACCACCCGCTGGGGCAGTGGCAACACTGCGTAATTCATCCACATATTGTCCACCATACGTGCGTTGCCAAGCCACTTCGCCCGTTCGTTTAAGCTTAACCACCCAAAAATCCAAATCGCCATAGGAAGCGCCTTTTTTGGGCACAACGGTTTCTGGTGTGGCTGGAGCGTTGCCCCGAAAATCAGGAGAAGCCGAACTACCCGCAATCAAATATCCGTCTGCACAAGGAAGAATACGATGAACTTTCTCTTGGTCAATACCGCCCAAAGTGACTTGCCACTCGATTTCCCCGCGCGCATTGAGTTTCAAAACCCAAACATCGTCCAAACCGCTGTGGGGCGTGAGTTTATCATCACTTTTAGGGGAGTTCGAAGTCCCCGCCAAAATATATCCAGCATCAGGCGTCAAAGCAATACTGTAGAGGTAATCGCTACCCGTACCGCCAAAGTTTTTTTGCCATTCAGGCTCTCCTTTTTCATTCATCTTCCAAATCCAATAGTCCAAATTATGGGCATTTTGCGATTTAGAACCCGAAGCAGCCGAAAGCGAAGAACCCGCCAGAATAAATCCATAATCAGGCGTTGCTAAAGCATCCATTAAATAATCAGCTTGTTTGCCTCCAAGGGTTTTATCCCATTGGATTTTTTGGGCGATGGCCCTAGGCGAAATAAAGAAACAGACGACCCATAGGCCGAACAAATAGAGTGTGCGCATGTATAGAGAACTTAAGGGTTAATCAAAATCTAGGCGTGGAGGAAATCCTTTACATCAACACACTCACTTTTCCATTCCATAAATGTAGCACCCCTCAATAACCCGCAGGTAAGCAAAAAGTGTACATTTTGTTAAATTTTCACAAGTCTAGAACAAATCATCCCAAGGCATATACCAAATAATCAACTGAAATGTCAAAACGAATTGCAACCCAAAGCTAAAACAGACAAGTCATACCACAAAATTTTTTGAAAAGGAAAAATACCATTTTTGGAAGGGAAAAATACCTTGATTTCTCAGGAAAAATACCCTTATTTTTATTTGGAAATGTGGCGTTTATTTTATAAGCAACACAATTTGGTATAGCTACCCTACTCCATTGTAGCAAAGCCTAGGCAAAGGCTAGTCAAAAGCTAGGATAAAGTATGAGGAAAGTATGAATGTTAAAAGGCAGTGAAACCGTGGTTTATTGGCTATAAATAGCCTAATAAATGCAATGACGGTAATTTGATATAGATAGCAAGCTTTGTTTTCTCATAAGGATGTTTGAAACCAATTGCTAATAACTAATGGCTAATTGCTAAAATACACCCCTATTGCGGATATACTCTCCATGAAAAAGATTATAATGGCATTTAGTATTGCTCAAAATAAATATACTACAACTCATTCGAAATAGCTATTGATGCTTTTCTATGCGGGCATCCACGTCATTGGAAAAACCTCTACCGAAGCAAAAACGAAAAATGGAAGACGCAAGCCCGCGTGAGGGGTAGTAGCGAAAAGCCCGGATGCTGAGGAACGAAAGCAACGGACTTGTAGCGGATGACCCGACCCGGAGGGACACGCTATTGTAATTATAAATTATAAATTATAAATTATAAATTATAAATTATGAATTATGAGTTATGAGTTATGAGTTATGAGTTGCAGAAATGCAATCCTCGCGGAAAAGGGGTTTTTAATCGGGGGTTTGGGGTGTGTACTCAGTAGCGCTTGGTGTAGCATTTCTTTTACGTACATTCGTACTGTGTTATTCATCTATTTATTCGCCTTTAGAAATAACGATACAAAACAAACATGAAAACAACGTATTGTATTGTTCTGACTACTGATTCAACCATGGTTTAGTCGCAACTGCGCGTACATTTTGTCTCCTTCGCTGAGGAAAGCGGGGGCGGCTGGACCCGAATCGGTTACCTATTGTTCCTTATCCAACCTTTATAAATTGCAGTGTAATGTGAACCCCGAGCCTTTCGGGGTTTATTATTTTGGCGGAAAACTGAGTATTCCCTCGATTAATTCCTTCGTTTTTAACGAAATAAATGCATAATTGAAAAATAAATACTACTTTTGAAATACGACGAAACAAGAATAACACCCTTTAGTACGGATGAAAAGAGCATTCCTTGCTTTTCTAACACTGCTTCCTGTAGTGGTCTGGGCACAGACCCTAGTTATTCCTGACGTCAATTTTAGGTCCAAATTACTCCAAGCTTCTCCTCAAAACAATATTGCCAAAAATCAGAACGGGGTGGCAATATCCATCGATACAAACCATAATGGTGCGATTGAAGGCAGTGAAGCCGCGGCCGTATATCAGTTGGATGTCAATAACACCAACAGTCCCATGGCCCACAAAATTCTTTCGCTTGAGGGCTTGGAATCTTTCAGTCAACTGCGGGTTTTATATTGCCAAGACAATGCCATTACCGCTATTCCAGAGGCATCGATGGGCTTACTTACCCAATTGGGATGCCGTAACAATCCTTTGGAAAATTTATCGTTAGCTTCGGCGCAACAGTTGCAATGGTTGGATTGCCGCAATACTGCGTTGCAGTCGTTGTCGTTGGCCCCCAATATCCCTCTTATATTTTTGGACGCTTCCTACAATCAACTCACCGAAGTTTCTGGCTTTGGATTGGGAGCACTCTCCTTGGTGAATTTACGGAACAACCCCCTGACTTCGCTGTCTTTAAACGGGGCTACTTCGCTTTCGCATTTGACGTTATCGCATACTTTTTTAACGAATTTGGACGTGTCCACGTATCGCAATTTGGTATTTTTGGACGTGAGTGACAACCTCTTACTTGCCCAGGTTAATTTGAAAAATGGCAGTTTTGAAAGTGGTTTGCATTTGAACAACACCCCGCAGCTCCACTACATTTGTACTGACGAATCTGCTTTGGAACGCGCCTCCGTGCTGTATCAAGTGGCCCTTAACTCGGGCAGCACAAACTGTGAAGTAAACACGTATTGCACCTTTGTTCCTGGGGGAGTGTCGTACGCCTTGAAAGGCATGTTGCGATTGGACACACAAAATGACGGATGTCAACCTACAGATGCCCCCTTTACCCCTTACAAAATGGCCATCACGGCTTCGGGCAGCACGCAGTGGATACAGCCTTCCGCAACGGGAAGCTATTCGATTGGTCTCGAGGCGGGAAGTTACTCGTATGCCCCGGTTTTGGAAAATCCCACTTATTTTTCGGTGAGTCCCACGAGTGCTCAAGTTCATTTTCCCGCAAACGTATCCCCGTTCACTACCGATTTTTGTGTAACTCCCAATGGCGATCACCCCGATATCGAAGTGTTTATTACCCCATTGGATGAGGCTTTTGCGGGGTATTCAAGTCGGTATAAAATTACCTGTAAGAATAAAGGAACTACAGCTGTTTCGGGTATGGTCGTTTGGAATTATGATGCCGATGTTAGTCAGGTAATTTCAAGTTTTCCCGTAGCCAACACCGAGGTAAATGGCCAACTTCAATGGTCGTTTGATGCTATTGCTCCGGGGACCAGTTTAAGTTATACCGTTACCCTTGCACTGCATTCTCCGTTGGACAATCCGCCGCTACTTTCGGGTGAGGTATTGGAGTTTACAGCGCATGTGAGCGGCTTTACCGATGTAGCGCCCTTGGACAATACCTTTACCTTGAAGCAGACTGTGGTCAATTCGATGGATCCCAATAACAAAATTTGTCTTGAGGGAACAAGCATTACACCTGATAAAGTGGGAGATTACATCCATTATTTGATTCGCTTTGAAAACTTAGGTACGGCGAATGCGCGCCATGTCGTGATACATGATGTAATCGATGCCTCAAAATTGAACATGAACAGCATTGTTGCCCTCGATGCAAGCCATCCTTATGAAATGCGGGTGTATCCCAATCAAACGGTTGATTTTATATTTGAAAACATCAATTTACCTTTTGAGGATGCTTCAAATGACGGTTACGTATTATTTAAAATCAAAACCCAACCTACCTTAACGCTGGGCGATGTATTTAGCAATACCGCAGCGATTTATTTTGATTACAATGCGCCAATCATTACCAATACTTACACTACGACGGTACAAGCGTTAAGTCTCCCTACCCCCTTGCAACCTTCGCTTACCCTGTATCCAAATCCGACGAAAGGCCTATTGTATTTAAATGACGACCAGTTTGCCACCGCGAGAGTTTTTGATTTTGCGGGACGACAATTGGCGGTACTTCCCGTGGTGAATCGTGCCATTGATACGACTGCACTGGTTCAGGGTACGTATGTATTGCGTTTGGAAGGGGAAACTACGGCAACCGTACGTTTTTGTAAGATCGACTAACTACACTAGTTTTTTTTCCATAATAAAATCCTCCATCCAATATCCTTGACCAATAGGAATATCGATGGTTTCAACCGTTTGAAATCCTTTTTTATGGTAAAAAAATTGCGCTGTATTGAATCGGTTGACATTGAGTCGTAACGTATGTTGCCCTGCATGGAGCGCGCGTTGTTCGACGGCGTCCAATAAAATACTCCCCCACCCTTTGTGATGTTGTGCGGTACGAACATATAACTTATGCAGTTGGGTGACTCCGGGGGTATATTCCAGTTGATAGGCCGCGAATCCTTGGGCTCGATGATCTTCCTCTAGCAGTAGAAACTGTTGTCCAGCTTCCATTTGCCGACGCAAGGCTTCAAGCGTATAAAACGCCTCCAACATATACGAGAGTTGGGCTGGCGATAAAATGGAGGCATAGGCTTTTGGCCAGATTTCGTGTGCTAACGTCTGAATTACAGTACAATCCTCGAGGGAAGCGGGCCGAACCATTAGGCTAATTTCATCCGTTTTTGTTCTCGTGCCAGTAACGTATTTTTCAACAGCATGGCAATTGTCATCGGTCCCACCCCACCGGGTACAGGCGTAATATAGGAGGCTTTTTTGGAAACATTTTCAAAATCGACATCGCCTACAATGCGATAGCCTTTGGGAGAAGATTCGTCGGGAATTCGGGTGATTCCCACGTCAATCACTACCACATCATCCTTGACCATTTCGGCTTTCAAAAAATTAGGCACTCCCAACGCTGTTATAATGATGTCGGCCTGGGTCGTAATTTGACTGATATTTTTAGTGTGGCTATGGGTTAGGGTTACGGTAGAATTCCCCGGAAAATGATTACGTCCCATTAAGATACTCATGGGGCGCCCCACGATATGACTTCGTCCGATAACCACGGTATGCTTTCCTTTGGTTTGTACGTCGTACCGTTCTAACAATTCCAAAATTCCATAGGGTGTGGCAGGAATAAAGGTGGTCATATCGAGAGCCATTTTACCAAAGTTTTCTGGATGGAAACCATCAACGTCTTTACTGGGATCGATAGACATCAAAATATGTTGCGTATCAATTTGTTTGGGCAATGGCAATTGAACGATAAATCCGTCGATCGCCTCGTCTTCATTCAGTTGCTTAATTTTCTTCAGCAATTCGGTTTCCGACGTAGTACTGGGCATACGAATGAGGGTGGATTCAAATCCAACACGCTCACATGCCTTGACTTTACTATTGACATAGGTTAAACTCGCGCCATCATTTCCAACGATAATCGCAGCCAAATGGGGCACTTTTTCGTTGTTTTCCCGCATCTTTTGTACTTCGGCAGTGATTTCATTTTTAATGTCTTCAGAAACTTTTTTTCCGTCTAAAATAATCATGTGTGTTGTGGTTTAGTAGTCGTTCGTATTGGTTATAAAGACAAAGGGTTTGGTTTCGTTTCCGAACTCCAAACCCTTGTATGTGTTATCGCATTCCGCCGCCGGGCATTCCAGGCATTCCTTTCATCCCTCCCATCATGCGCATGAGATTTTTCCCTCCAGGACCTTGCATCATTTTCATCATTTTACTCATTTGTTCAAACTGTTTGAGCAATTGATTGACTTCTTCCACTTTTCGTCCCGATCCTTTAGCGATTCGTGTTTTGCGTTTCATATCGATGATGGCGGGCTTGCTGCGTTCTTTTGGCGTCATCGAATAAATGATAGCTTCGATATGTTTGAAAGCATCATCTTCAATTTCAACATCTTTCATGGCTTTACCAGCACCTGGAATCATTCCGACCAAATCTTTCATGCTTCCCATTTTCTTGATCTGTTGAATTTGTGCCAAGAAATCGTCAAAACCAAATTCGTTTTTGGCAATTTTCTTTTGGAGTTTTCGAGCCTCTTCTTCGTTGTATTGTTCTTGGGCGCGTTCTACCAAGGAGACCACGTCCCCCATTCCCAGAATACGATCGGCCATCCGCGAGGGATAGAACACATCGAGGGCTTCCATTTTTTCACCCGTACCGATAAACTTGATGGGTTTGTTGACCACCGATTTAATGGTTAAGGCAGCACCCCCTCGGGTATCACCATCGAGTTTGGTTAAGATAACACCGTCAAAATCCAAGCGATCGTTGAAAGCTTTGGCTGTGTTTACCGCATCTTGTCCCGTCATCGCATCGACGACGAAAAGAGTTTCTTGGGGTTTGATGGCTTGATGCACTTGTGCAATCTCATTCATCATTTGCTCATCAATCGCCAAACGACCGGCGGTATCGACGATTACGACGTTGTACCCATTGGATTTAGCATGTTGAATGGCTTTTTGGGCAATATCGACAGGGTTTTTATTTTCGGGTTCTGAGTATACCTCAACCCCAATTTGTTCTCCCACAACATGCAATTGGTTGATCGCTGCAGGGCGGTAAATATCACAAGCTACCAATAAAGGTTTCTTATTTTTTTTCGTTTTTAGGTAGTGGGCCAACTTCCCAGAGAAGGTGGTTTTCCCCGATCCTTGTAAACCCGACATTAAAATCACGGTAGGGGCTCCCGACAAGTTAATTCCGGTTGCCTCACCTCCCATCAATTCGGTTAATTCATCTTTTACAATTTTGACCATTAACTGTCCCGGCTGAAGGGTCGTCAATACGTCTTGTCCCAATGCTTTTTCTTTGACTCGGGTGGTAAAGTCTTTGGCGATTTTAAAGTTCACGTCGGCGTCAAGAAGCGCACGTCGAACTTCCTTGAGCGTTTCGGCTACGTTGATCTCGGTAATTTTACCGTGTCCTTTTAAAATATGAAAGGCTTTATCGAGTTTGTCGCTTAAATTTTGAAACATAGTTTGCTACTAAAAAAAATGATGGCAAAGATACAAATTAACCCTATGCCATTCAAGCTGAAAACAAACAAAAAACCACCCTCTAAGAAGAGAGTGGTTTCTAACAAAAACACACATTAGTAGGTAATCTACTTAATTTTTTTCAAAGGTGAGATAATCGGTTCCGCCGTTACCGCCGCTGATATCAATGAGTTCAATTTTGGTGTCGGTTCGGGATTGAATATCCCAATCGTCGGTGAGTTCTAGGAAATTAGCTGGCGCCGTAAACGCAATATTAAAATCCAAATCATCCATACTATCACCATTACTGTTGGAGTCGGTTACCGACCAAACCCCAGTGTACGTTTGTGTTCCATTCGTCGCTGTCAATACATTGGAGGGACCGAAGGTAAAATTGTATCCTGTAAATTGATTGGTTTTAATGGTACCCGAATCATTGTACAAGGTAATGCGCCATGTCCCTGAGGAGACCGTATTCACCACCGTGGTTTGATTTACAGAAGAAGATGGATTATCATCATCATTACTACACATGGAGGCTACATTGACCAAGAAAACAAGGTACAGCAGCATAAGGATCTTTAGTTTTTTCATATTTATTTATAGTTAGGTTTACATTTTGATAGACCACTCGCTAGTCGTCTAATTCGATGGTATCTTTGATACGATTTTTGATTAAATTGGCTAAGCTTTGATTGCCATCTTGATCGTTGGGATTAATTTCGATAACCCCATCACCGTCGTTATCGGTCGCGACACTAAAGTCGATACTATTGACTACCGCATTAAGGTCAAAATTGAGGTATAAGGTAGAAGTGGTATTGTCGATGATCAAGTTTTGCGCAGCATCTTCATAGTCAATCTCAAAATCTTCTTCAATATTATGCCAAAAAACAAAGGGAGTCCCGTTGATTGTTCCTTCAATTTGCACAGATTTATTGTACATTGGACTGTTGACTTGTTTGTTGCAACTCATCGTGAATTCTACTTCTTCATAAACCCCTGCAGGAACATTTAAGGCCGCAATATCAATCGTATTGTTTAAAACATTTACTACAAATGGTCCATTCAATTCGATTTCATCATCACTATCAAAAAACCCATCATCGTCGTTGGAAGAATTCTCAGCAAATTCAAATTCGATTTCTTTAAAATTAAAGGTAAACGAAGTAAGACTCACTACCGCATTTGGACTTGCTGCAGTTACCTTTCCTTGGTTGTAAATACTGCGTGCTTTAAGGACTAGATTGTCACTTTTCCCTTCATTATCATTACTACAAGAAGCGAGTAATACTAAAACTAAAATTGCGAAGAAAGCATAAAATCTTGTTTTCATAAGAGTATTTTTTTAAGAGTTATTTGATTTATTACTAAAACAAATGATTCCTAATTTACCCTACCAAAAAATATTTTTTTAACACTTGTTTATTCTAAAAAAAATGAGCCGCCTATAACGCAAGAGATTTAGCCTATTTACCAAAAAAAAAAGCCTGAACAATTTCAGGCTTACTAAGGTGTTTTTTGAAGGGTTACAGCTTGCGCAAAACAAGATATTCTACGTCATTATCGCTATCAATATAACGAAGCCGTATAACGCCATTGGTATATTCTACAATGGTCCAGTCTTGATCTAAATCCAGTAAATCGGCATTGCTAAAATTGAGGTTTAATTTTTGGGTATTCCCGGCCGTGTAATAATTCCAAGAACCATTGGCAAACAAACTACCTTCAAAAACTTGTATATCAAAATTACTGAGAAAATCAAAGGTATAATCTTCATAATCATCCGTATCGTCACTGCCATCATCATCGATATAACTCGATACATACCAAATATTATCCGTTAGCAGGGTAGTAAACGATAGCGGCGTATTACCTATGGGAACATCGCATTGCGAGAGATTGGCATCGATTACCGATTCAAACCCAACATTGGAAGTAATCGCTTGGGGGTTGTTATTGGCATCAGTAACTGTAAGGGGGTAACTTAGGCTATATTGAAGATTGGGTGTCAAACTCACTAAGAACTGATACAAAGAAACATCATTGGTCAAGGTATAGGCTTGGGTTTGTTGGCTCGACGTATTATAGGTATTGATGGTAATGGGAAACTGCATGTTCACACAACGAATTTCGGTTAAATCATCAGAGCTGTAATCTTCATACAAGTCTTCAAACTGATTGTAACTGGTCACGGTCACCAGTTGGTGGTTTTTTAACCGGAGTTGAATAGGATAGGTAAAATACACCTCATCCGTATCGTTGGGATAAGCATTTTTGATGTTCTGCACCGTTTGAAAATCACTTTCTGAAGCCACGGTAATCGTTGAACCATTAACCGTTACGGTCACCGGCAAAACTACACTAAAACCACTACAACCGTCCAATACATTATCAAACGCTGTAGGATTTTGCGCAATTCTTTTTAACAACCCCGTCAATAAAGACGATTGGGTTAAGTTGGAATTGGAGGTCGTTTCAGTCAACGATTCCTTTTCACAACTCATCATCGTCAGTACAATTCCGAAAAAAAGTAATTTTTTAAACATGAAATTAATTTAGGGTATAACAAATATAAACGCATTTTCCCTACCTAAAATTTATTTTTTTACTTTTAACCGCAAATAGTTTTTTCTCATGGAGGATGCCAACCTATGTAACGAGTCGCTTTTTGAGCGTTTTTACCGTGCCCATGTCAAGGCCTTGCGCAATTTTTTGCTGTATAAATTTGGAAATACCGAACAAGCGGAAGATTGCACCCAAGAAGCATTTATCAAATTATGGCAAAACTGTGGGCAAGTTACTCCTGAAAAAGCTAAATCTTTTTTGTACACGGTGGCCAATAATTTGAATTTGAATCAAATTGCCCATCAGAAAGTTGTACTAACTTACGCACAAAAAGCAAATGTCTCCTCGGCGACTTCTGAATCTCCACACTATATAATGGAGGAAGAAGAATTTAAAACCCGACTTTTATCCGCCATCGAAAATTTAAACGAAACCCAACGGGTCGCTTTTTTAATGCATCGCATTGATGGAAAAAAATACCACGAAATTGCAGAAGAATTAAACATCAGTGTAAAGGCCGTCGAAAAGCGAATTCATTTGGCCTTGGAAGAATTACGAAAAAAATTTTCAAATTTTAGGTAGGGTTTTTACAACGATAACGGTTTTATCCTTGAATCATTATGAAAGAAGAAGAAAAATATCAATGGGCAGCTTGGTTGGACGACCAAGTTTCTGATGCGGAACTGGAGCAATTGCGCCAGGATCCGGATTATGCTGTGATGGAAAAAATCAAATCCTACACCGCCGCCTTGCGCACCCCTGAATTTGAGGAAGATGCGCTTTTACTTCGTATTCAAAACCAGCAACGTCAAAGTGGCAAAGTCCGTCGTTTGTTCGTCAAACAAACCCTGCAATGGGCTGCTTTACTACTTGTATTCCTTGGTTTAGGACTAGGGTACATGATGACGCGTACGGAACATGAAATGACAGGATCGGGTGAACGGATCACTTTTCAACTCCCCGATGCCTCTGAGGTGCAATTGCATGCCGGTTCTGAACTTGCATATAAATCTTGGAACTGGGATTCCAACCGCCTGGTTTCGCTCGATGGTGAAGCGTACTTTAAAGTGGCCAAAGGAAAACGATTTGACGTAAAAACAGCACAAGGAACCGTTTCGGTTTTAGGGACGCAATTCAACGTAAAAGTGAGAGGAAATCGTTTGGAAGTGACTTGCTTTGAAGGAAAAGTTCAAGTAGCTACCCCCTCCGAAAAAATTATACTTACTCCCGGAAAAACATTGGCTTATGACCAACAAAAGCGTCTGTTTTTCCATACAACAAATGCACTGCAACCCGCTTGGATTGCTAAGGAATTAGCCTTTGAAAAAGAAAAACCACAAGATGTTCTGGCAGAACTAGAGCGCCACTTTGACCTCACGATCAAAGCCGAAGCGTTTCCGAAAAACGAATTGTTTACTGGAAAATTACCCGGTGATAATTCGGAAGCTGCCCTACAATTGTTGGCCCATTCTTATCATTTCAAAGTGGTCAAAATCAATGACCGTACCTATTCCTTAGACGCTACTCCTTGATGCGATTACGATACTTTTCATGTTTGTTACTCTGCTATATCTCCTGTTTGGGCACTTTTGCTCAGTCAGGAGATCCGGCTTTATTGGCAACTGTATTAAAAGATATCGAAAAACAACACCGTGTTGAATTCAGTTACATCGAAAGTGATATCAACTTTCTAAAAGTAGTACCTCCTCCAACTTCCTTTTCGCTTGATGCCAAACTTGTTGCCATCACACGGCAAACTCTTTTGGCCTTTACAAAGGTCAATAACCGGTACATTTCGGTATCGGACAACCCCCAGAAAAAAGTTAGATTTCAATTGTATTTAAAGGATAACGAATGGAATAAACCTGTTGAAAATGCGCGTATTACGATTTTTCCAAGCGAAACTGTGGTCTACTCTGATGAGTTAGGCTATGTCTATTCGACAGACAAACAAATCACCGCGATTACGATTGAACATTTGAATCATGCCTCGGTCCGATTAACCGATGTGAACCCACTTCATGGAACCGTTGTCTACCTCAACGTTAAACCCACTCAATTACAAGAGGTGGCCACCCAATTTTATTTTACCAAAGGGGTAACCAAAAAATGGGACACCGGCTATGAGATAAAGCCCAAACAGTTTGGACTCTTGCCTGGACTTACCGAGGCTGATGTGTTTGAATCGGTGAAACAAATTCCGGGTGTGATTAGCGCCGATGAAACACTATCCAACTTGACCATTCGCGGGGGAACTCAAGATCAAATCCTGTTTCAATGGAATGGGATGCGGCTGTATCAAGTCAGTCATTTTTTTGGGTTACTTTCTGCAATTAATCCCAATCTTACTCACAAAATCAATATTGTAAAAAATGGAACCTCTCCTTTTTTGGGAGAAAGCGTTTCAGGCGTGGTTAGCCTTTCTACTTTGGACGACACCGAGAAATCCCCGCCGTTGGAATTGGGCGCCAACCTCATCAATGTCGATGCAACATTTCGCCATCGATTTACCAAAAACGCCCGTTTGGCCTTGAGTGCCCGTCGCGCCATCACCGATGTACTCAATACACCCACCTACCAGAACTACTTTGATCGGGTATTTCAAAATACGGTAGTGACCGATTTGGGGCAAGCGGCCACCACGAATTACGCTACCGAATCCAACTTTTACTTCTTTGATTTCACGGGGCAATATGCGCAAAAAATCGGTGCAAAAACGACGTTGACTTTTGATTTTATCACCATTTCCAATCAACTTAATTTCAAACAATCGCGTCAAGAAAATTCCCTTCGAATTGAAAAAGATAACGGTTTGGATCAAGAAACCTTTGGGGGCGTGATCAATGGTACTATTGCTTGGAATGCCAAAACCAACAGCGCCATTAAAGCCTTTTTTACCCGACACGAACTCTATGCCTCCAACGAAGCTCTTTTTTCAAATCAAACCACATTTATACGAAACGATATTAACCATTTGGGACTTGAATGGCGACAAACGTATACATGGACACCCGAAATTACTTTGGACGCTGGCTATCAATTTGACGCCATCAGCAATCAAAACATCAGCCGCGTAAACAGTCCGTTTGTAGATCGCAATGAAGTCAATGTGTTACAAAATCACGCCTTGATTGCAAACCTTACTTGGCAACGAAAGGCTTTTAAATGCAGTGGTGGACTGCGACAAAACTATTATGAACGCTGGGGTATTTGGTTGACTGAGCCCCGTTTTACTGCGACTTGGCAATTTCATCCCGCGTGGGAATGGGAATGGGCAGGAGAACTGAAGAGTCAAACCGTGAGTAAGATTGTCGACCGACAGCAAGACTTTTTGGGTATTGAGCGCCGGCGTTGGATTTTTAGCAATAACGAGGACCGACCTATTTTACAGAGCCGACAACTGTCAACAGGAATTACGTTTAAAAACAACGGATGGCTTTGGGGTACTGAGCTTTTTGCCAAAAAAGTAACCGGCATTACAGGCCGCAGTCAAGATTTTCAAAATCAATATGAAAATTTGGACTTCAATGGCGATTTTTTAGTGTATGGAGCGGAAATCCTTTTACAAAAAAAATGGGAGAATTGGGTGAGTTGGATTACTTATAGCTACAATTATAACACCTATACTTTCAAAGGATTACGTCCAGAAAGTGAGTTCCCCAACAACAATGAAATTCGCCACCATATCGCCTCGGGTATTGGGTATGTCAACAAGGCGCTCAAAATTACCTTAGGAGGAAAATGGTTTAGCGGTCGTCCGACTACTTTACCGAGCGAGCCTGCGGTACTATTTGACCCACAAGCAGGAAATAGTTTTATCAATTATCAATCGCCCAATAGTGATCGCTTGCCTGAGTTTTTCCAGTTGAATGCGTCGGGGAGTTATGCTTTTACTTTTCAAAAACATACGCTAACGCTAGGCGCTTCGGTGATTAACTTGACCAATACTCAAAATCGTATCAACCAATTTTTCAGGATCAATACCAATGCGCAAACCTTGGAGCAAATTGATACCTTTTCTTTGGCACGAACGGTCAATGTTTTTGTGCGCTATTCGCTATAAAAAAATCCGATATGAATCGGATTTCTGTTTTTACATACGTTCAGGAACCTGAATTCCGAGTAATTTAAAGGCGTTTTGAATTGTTTCGGCAACTTTGGCAGAGAGTTGTACGCGAAACACTTTTTTGTCTTCCGCCTCTTCTCCCAAAATAGACACGGATTGATAGAACGAATTATATTCTTTAACCAACTCGTAAGTATAATTGGCCACCAACGCTGGACTATGGTTACGGGCCGCATCTTGAATGACAGTGGGGAATTGGAAAAGCTGCTTTAACAATGCTTTTTCTTTGGGATGCAAGGCAACGAGAACAGGATAATTATAGTCGAAATCGGCTTTTCGTAAAATCGACTGAATTCGCGCGTAGGTGTACTGAATGAACGGACCCGTATTGCCGTTGAAATCAACTGATTCTTCTGGATTGAATAGAATTTGCTTTTTGGGATCCACTTTTAGAATATAATACTTCAAAGCCCCTAGTCCGATGACACGGTACAACTCTTGCTTTTCGGCTTCAGAATATCCGTCAAGTTTCCCCAATTCAGCAGCAATTTTACCCGCAGTTTGGGTCATATCGTGCATCAAATCATCGGCGTCAACTACAGTTCCTTCGCGGGACTTCATTTTACCCGAAGGCAATTCCACCATTCCATACGACAAATGATACAAGTGTTCGGCCCAAGCGAAGCCCAGTTTTTTGAGGATTAAGAACAACACTTTGAAATGATAATCCTGTTCATTTCCAACGGTATAGACCATTCCTTTTACATCGGGATAATCCTTGACGCGTTGAATGGCTGTACCAATATCTTGTGTCATATAAACGGCAGTACCATCGGAGCGCAAAACAATCTTACGATCGAGGCCATCGGCGGTCAAATCAATCCAAACAGAGCCATCGGGATCGCGTTCGAAGATGCCTTTGTCCAAACCTAATTGCACTACTTCTTTCCCGAGTAAATAGGTATTGCTTTCGTAGTAATAACTGTCAAAATCAACGCCCAAATTGGTATATGTCGTATTAAAACCATTATACACCCACTGATTCATGGTATTCCAAAGTGCCACAACTTCGGGATCGCCGGCTTCCCACTGGCGCAGCATTTCTTGGGCCTCACGTAAGATTGGCGCTGTTTTTTTGGCCTCCTCTTCGGCAACACCTTGGGCTACTGCCTTTTCAATTTCAGATTTATAGGCTTTGTCGAAAGCAACATAGTAGTTGCCAACGAGTTTGTCGCCTTTGATACCAGTTGTTTCGGGTGTCTCGCCGTTTCCAAATTTTTTCCAAGCCACCATGGACTTACAAATATGAATTCCGCGATCGTTGATGATTTGGGTTTTGTATACTTTTTTTCCCGCTGCCTTTAAAATTTCGGCCACGGCATAACCTAATAAATTATTGCGAATATGACCGAGATGCAGGGGTTTATTGGTGTTGGGAGAAGAATATTCGACCATTACGGCCTCAGCATCGTTTGGGGTAGAAAATCCAAAAGTGGCGACTTCCCGTATTTCTTGAAAGGATTGGGTATAAAACGAATCGGCAATTGACAAATTCAAAAAACCAGAAACCACATTAAAAGCGGTTACTTCAGGCGTATGGGCTACCAAATACTCACCCAAGAGCGTACCGATTTGAACGGGATTTCCCTTGATGTGTTTTAAAAAAGGAAAAATAACAACGGTAATATCTCCTTCAAACTCTTTGCGCGTTTCTTGAAATTCAATTTTTTCAAGTTGAACGTCAAAATGAAGCGCTAGGGCTTGTTGAATGGGAGCGGTTAAAAGCTGTTGAATCGTCATTGGTATTTTTTTGATGGCAAATATACCACATAAAAAGAATAGTAATTGTAATCCAATACTTACGAATATAAAGTTTTGCGTAAAATGATTTTATATAATATTTTTCTTACATTTAATACTTTTTTTATCACTTTGTCGATTTTATTTGTTTTTAATCGATATTATATTGCATATTTGTCTTGTCAAAATCAAGCCCCTATGAAAAAACTACTAACCCTTTTGCTACTGTGCATCAGTGTCGCAGGCTTATCACAGCCCATCACTGTTGATGCCAATACCTACACGGTACCCCAATTGGTCAACAACATCTTGATCAATTCTCCCTGTATTTCGACACAAAATATCTCTTGGCGTACAGGCTCCAATTTTGGATCTGTTAATGGTATTGGATATTTTGTGAACACCAATCCAAACTTCCCCATGCAAAGTGGTATTGTTTTGTCCACGGGCAGTGCTGTTGAAGCTGCGGGACCTAATACTGTTTTTTTAAACTCAGGAAATGTGGCGTGGACAGGTGACTCCGACTTGGAAGCGATATTGGCTGCCTCTGGGATCACGATGAATTCGACCAATGCTACAGTGTTAGAATTCGAGTTCTCAGCTTTATCCCCCTATTTCGATTTTGATTTCTTATTTGCTTCTGAGGAATATGGTAATTTCCAGTGTCAATTCTCAGATGCCTTCGC
>Ga0209278_1000136_pt1 | contig 99112 bp, 92 predicted proteins | sample JI81BgreenDNA_FD_187504 | JGI IMG/M metagenome (GOLD analysis project Ga0209278, IMG submission 187504) | Wastewater effluent complex algal communities from Wisconsin, to seasonally profile nutrient transformation and Carbon sequestration -... | ecosystem: Engineered > WWTP > Effluent > Algae... | reverse complement strand
ATTACGAATGCGCCGCTCTACCAACTGAGCTACACCGGCATCAGACGCGGAATTTTAGGGGGCCGCGGGGCGGCGGTCAATCGACCAAACTGATCCGGAGCTCTTTCGGCAGGGCGAAGACCACGTCTTCCGGCTTGCCGGAAAGCTCGGTCGCCGCGCGGCCACCCAGATCGACCAAGCGCGAAATCACGCCCTGGACGAGCCGCTCGGGGGCGGACGCCCCGGCGGTAACCCCGACACAGCGCTTGCCGTCGACCCAGCGCGGGTCGACGTGCTCGGCGCCATCGATCAAGTAGGCCTCGACGCCGTTCTTCTCGGCCAGCTCGCGCAGGCGGTTCGAATTCGAACTGCTCGGGCTGCCCACCACGAGGATCAGGTCGCAACGGGCCGCGAGGTCGCGCACGGCATCCTGCCGGTTCTGCGTGGCGTAGCAGATGTCGTCGTGGCGTGGCCCCTGCATGGCCGGGAAACGGCGCTGCAAGGCGGCGATGATGTCCTTGGTGTCGTCCACCGACAGCGTGGTCTGGGTGGTGAACGCGACGTTGTCGGGCTGGCCGATGGCGATGCGTTCGGCCTGCTCGACATCCTCGACCAGGTAGATCGAACCGGTACCCGCCTCCTTTCGCCATTGGCCCATGGTGCCTTCGACCTCGACATGGCCCGCGTGGCCGATCAGCACGACATCGCGGCCGGCACGGCAATGCCGTGTGACCTCGATGTGCACCTTGGTGACCAGCGGGCAGGTCGCGTCGAACACCTTGAAGCCGCGCTCCGCCGCCTCGTTGCGCACGGCCTGAGAGACACCGTGGGCGCTGAAGATCAGCGTGGCGCCCGGCGGCACGTCGGCCAGGTCCTCGACGAACACGGCGCCACGGGCCCGGAGGTCTTCGACGACGAATTTGTTGTGCACCACTTCATGGCGGACATAGATCGGCGCGCCCAACTGCTCCAGCGCGCGCTGCACGATCTCGATGGCGCGGTCGACACCGGCGCAAAAGCCTCGCGGGTTCGCCAACAGGACGTCGAAACTCATCGGCGGGCCCCCGGGAAGAAAGTGGCCACGACCAGCAGCACGGCACCAGCGACGATCGCGGAATCGGCGAGATTGAAGACCGGCCAGCTGTAGTCGCGCCAGTACCAGTGGACGAAATCGACGACGTACCCGAAGCGCAAGCGATCGACGAGGTTGCCTAGTGCCCCGCCGATGATCAGCGCGAACGGCAAGGCCTCTGGCCAGTGGCCGCGCGGCAACTTGCGCATCCAGTGCACCAGCAGGCCGCTGATGCCGATGGCCAGCGCGCTGAAGAACCAGCGCTGCCACCCCGACGCCCCCGCGAGGAAGCTGAAGGCGGCACCGTGGTTCTTCGCGAGCTGCCATTCCCAGAAGCCGTCGATGACCGGGATGGTGGGGCCGCCGTACTCGAGGATCGACAGGAAGTAGAGCTTGCTGGCCTGGTCGAGGACGATGACGACGGCGGACAGCCACAGCCACGCCAGCGCATTCGGCGTCGCGGCATCGTTGCGGATCGGGGCGTGGGGGTTGGGGTCGGTCACAGGGCGGCGATCAGAAGAAGCGACGGTCTTCGCCCGGGCCATCGACGTTGTCGACGCAGCGGCCGCAGAGCTCGGGATGGTCGGCGTGGGTGCCGACGTCGTGGCGGTAGTGCCAGCAGCGCACGCACTTCGCCGCCCCGCTGGCCACGGCGCGGACGAAGGCCCCGGCCACGCCATCGGCGGCGAGCGCCTCGGCGGGCTTGGCCGAAGCGGGATGCAGGCGCAGCTCGCTGGTGATGAACAGGAAGCGGAGCTCGTCGGCGACCGATGCCAGCGTCGCGAGCGTGGCGTCGTCGACATACAGGTCGACCTCGGCCTCAAGCGAGGCACCGATCACACCACCCGCGCGCATCGGTTCCAGCACCTTGGCCACCGCCTCGCGCAGCGACAGCAGCGTGGCGAAGGCCTCCTTCGGGAGCACGCCGCCTTCCGGCAACGGATCGAGGTCGGTGCTCCACGTGGTGAACAGGACGTGCGCCTCGCGCGACCCCGGCAGGTGCTGCCAGAGCTCGTCGGCGGTGAAACTCAGGATCGGCGCAATCCAGCGCGTCAGCGCATGGGCGATGCGGAACATCGCCGACTGCGCCGAGCGGCGGCCGCGGCTGTCCACCGGCATGGTGTACAGGCGGTCCTTGGTGACGTCGAGGTACAGGGCGCCGAGGTCGTTGGTGCAGTAGTTCTGCAGCGCGGCGACCACGGCGGCGAAGTCGTAGCGGGCATAGGCCGCGGTGATCTCGGCCTGCACCTCGCCGGCGCGGGCCACGGCTTGGGCATCCAGCCACAGCAGCTCGCCGTTCGGCAGCAGGTGCGTGGCCGGATCGAAGCCGGCGAGGTTGCCGAGCAGGAAGCGCGCGGTGTTGCGGATGCGACGGTAGGCGTCGGCGGTGCGCTTGAGGATGTCGTCGGAAACGGACATCTCGTTGCGGTAGTCGGTGCTGGCCACCCACAGGCGCAGCACGTCGGCACCCATTTGGTCGATGACCTTCTGCGGTTCGACCACGTTGCCGATCGACTTCGACATCTTCCGGCCCTGCGCATCGACCGTAAAGCCGTGCGTCAGCACCTGGCGGTACGGCGCCACGCCGTCCATCGCCACGCCGGTGAGCAGCGAGCTCTGGAACCAGCCGCGGTGTTGGTCGGAGCCTTCGAGGTAAAGGTCGGCGGGCTTGCCCAAGCCTTCGTCGGCGCGCGCGGCGAGCACGGCCTCGTGGGTGACGCCGGAATCGAACCAGACGTCGAGGATGTCGGTGACCTTCTCGTAGTCGGCGGCTTCGGCACCGAGCAGTTCGGCGGCGTCGAGCGCGAACCACGCGTCCACCCCACCCTGCTCGATCTTCGCGGCCACGGCGGCCATCAGCTCGGCCGTGCGCGGGTGGATCTCGCCAGTGAGGCGGTGCGTGAACAGCGCGATCGGCACGCCCCAGGTGCGCTGGCGCGAGATGCACCAGTCCGGGCGCCCGTCGACCATGGCACTGATGCGCGCCTCGCCCCAGTCCGGGAACCACTGCACGCCCTTGATCGCGGCCAGCGCGTCGGCGCGCAGGTTCGCCTGCGTCATCGAGATGAACCACTGCGGCGTGGCGCGGAACGCCACCGGCGTCTTGTGGCGCCAGCAGTGCGGGTAGCTGTGGTGCAGCTTGCCGGAGGACAGCAGCACGCCGCGGGCACCCAGCGCCGCGACGATGGCGTCATTCGCCTTCCACAAATGCGTTCCGGCGATCGCAACCTCGCCTTCCGGCGTCGGGATCGGCGGCGTGCCCGGCAGGTACAGGCCCTTGCCGTCGACGGGATTGATCTGCGCGGCGGTGTAGCGATCGGTGAGCCCGTAGAGCTTGCCGACCGCGAAGTCCTCCTGGCCGTGGCCGGGCGCGGTGTGCACCGCACCCGTGCCGTCATCGGCCGTGACGTGATCACCGAGGATCAGCGGGATGTCGCGCGCGTAGAACGGATGGGCGAGCACGAGGCCCTCGAGGGCGCGACCCTCGATGCGGCCCAGCACCTTGGCTTCGGCCACGCCGTAACGGGCCAGCGCCTTCTCGACCAGCGCCTCGGCCAGCACCAGCAGCACGCGCTTCCCGTCGCGCGCCGGGCCTTCGACCAGCGCGTAGCCGAGCTCCGCCCCCAGCGTCACCGCCAGCGAGGCCGGCAGCGTCCAGGGCGTGGTGGTCCAGATCGGCACGGCGACGATGGCGTCGCCGGATTCCACGCCGAACTTGGCGGCGAGCGCCGTCGGATCTTTCGCGTCGTAGGCGACGTCGACCATTGGCGAGGTCTTGTCGGCGTACTCGATCTCGGCTTCGGCCAGCGCCGAGCCGCAGTCGAAGCACCAGTGCACCGGCTTCGCGCCGCGCACGAGGTGGCCGCGGGCGACGATCTTCGCCAAGGCGCGGACCATGTCGGCCTCGAAGCGGAAATCCATCGTGCGGTACGGGTGGTCCCAATCGCCGAGGACGCCAAGGCGCTGGAAATCGCGCGACTGGCCGGCGATCTGCTCGGCCGCGTACTCGCGGCACTTCTGCCGGAACGCGGCGGCGTCGAGCTTGTCGCCCACCTTGCCGAACTTCTTCTCGACGGCGAGTTCGATCGGCAGGCCGTGGCAGTCCCAGCCCGGCACATAGGGCGCGTCGAAGCCGGCCAGCAGCTTCGACTTCACGACGAGATCCTTGAGGATCTTGTTGACCGCGTGGCCGATGTGGATGTTGCCGTTGGCGTAGGGCGGGCCATCGTGCAGCACGAAGCGCGGGCGGCCGGCGGCATTCGCGCGCACCTGGTCGTACAGACGGCCATCCTGCCAGCGCTGCAGCGTGGCGGGCTCGCGCTTCGGCAGGTCGCCGCGCATCGGGAAGGCCGTGTCCGGCAGCGAGATGGTGCTCTTGTAGTCGATGCTCACGGCGTCGTCAGGCTCAAGGAATGGGGATGGCCGGCCTTCGGGAGGCCGGCGAGGATCGCGCGCGCTTGCGCCGAATCGCGATCCATCTGTTCGATCAGGGCGGGCAGGCCGTCGAACTTCAGCTCGTCGCGCAGCTTGGCCACGAACTCGACGCTCAGGCGCTTGCCGTAGAGATCGCCGTTGAAGTCGAACAGGTGCGCTTCAAGCAGCGGCTCCTTGCCATTCACCGTGGGCCGCGTGCCGAGGCTGGAGACGCTCGGCATCGGCTGGCCGCCGACGCCGTGCACCCAGGTGGCGAAGATGCCGTGCATCGGCGGGCGCTTGCCGCCGAAGCGCAGGTTTGCCGTCGGGTAGCCCAGCGTGCGGCCGAGCTGCTTGCCGCGCACGACGCGGCCGGGGATGGCATAGGGCCGCCCCAGCAACACCGCGGCGCGGTCGAGTTCCGCATTCGCCAGCGCGGCGCGCACAGCGGTGCTGGAGACGCGCTCTCCGGCGTCCTCCACCAGCGGCAACGCATGGGTGGCGAAGCCGAGCTCGGCGCCCATCCGCTGCAAGAGGGCGACATCGCCGCCGCGACGGTGGCCGAAGCGGAAATCGGGCCCCACCCACACCTCGCGGGCGTGCAGCTTCGCGACGAGGACGGCGCGGACGAAGTCCTCGGCGGCCATCGCCACCATCGCCGGGTTGAAGCGCAGCAGGCCGATGACATCGACCTCGAGCGCCTGCAGGCCGGCGATCTTCGCGGCCGGCAGGATCAAGCGCGCCGGCGGCTCCGGGGCCATGAAGAATTCGCGCGGCAGCGGCTCGAAGCTCAGCACCACGAGCGGCACACCGAGCTCGCGCGCACGGGCACGGGCGCGGCCGATCAGCGCCTGATGACCCCGATGCAGGCCGTCGAACGCACCGATGCAGACCACGCTGCCGGCGGGGGTGGGCGACGCGCCCCCGATGTCACGGAACAGCAGGTTCATAGGCCGCCGAGTATAGCGGCCTCAGTGCGCCCAGACCTGCCGCGGACGGACCCCCAGCGCCAGCAGCGACAGGGCGTACACACCGGCACCGGCGGCCACGCAGCCGAGCACCGCGGCGATGCGTGGGCCCTGGGGCATCATCGTGAAATCACCAAACCAGCCTCGGAGGGCCGCCAAGGCGGCCGCCATGAGGGCCGCGGCCACCAGGACTTGCAGCAGATAGCGCCCCCATCCCGGCTGGGAGCGGTAGATGCCGTCGCGGTGCAACCACGCCCAGAGCAGGGCCGCGTTCGCGATGCCGGCCAGCGATGTCGCCAGGGCGATTCCGGCATGCGCGCCGTGCACGCCGTAGTGCCACAGCGGCGTGGTGATCGCCGCCGTGAGGGCGACGTTGATGAACACCGTAGCGATGGCCGCGCGCATCGGCGTCTTCGTGTCCTGCCGCGAATAGAAGGCCGGCAGCAACACCTTCGTCAGCATGAAGGCCGGCACGGCGATCGCGGTGGCCGACAGCGCAAGCCCGGTCATCTTCGCGTCGTCGGCGGAGAAGGCCCCCCGCTGGAACATCGCCGAGGCCAGGGGCTCGGCCAGCATCAGCAGCCCGACGCCAGCCGGGACGCCGGCCAGCATGACCATCCGCAGGCCCCAGTCGATCGCCTTCGCATAACCCTCGCTGTCGCCGGCGGCATGGCGAGAACTGAGGTGCGGGAGGATCACCGTGCCGATCGCCACCCCGAACAGGCCGAGCGGGAACTCGCTGAGCCGGTCGGCGTTGTACAGCCAGGTCTGGCTGCCAGTGACGAGCAGCGAGGCGAAGATCGTGCCGACGATCAGATTGAGCTGCGCCACCGACGAAGAGAACAGGGTCGGCAGCATCAGCGCCCCGACCTTGCGCACGGCCGGATGGCGGAAATCGAGCCGGAACCGCGGGCGCGCGCCCAGCCGTCCGAGCGCCGGCCACAGCAGCGCGAACTGCAGGGCGCCGGCCGCCACGACGCCCCAGGCCAGGGCCATCGGCGGCACGTCGAACAGTGGGGCCAGCGCCAGCATCGCCGCGATCATCGCGACGTTGTGCAGCACCGGCGTCACCGCCGCGAGGCCGAAGCGGCCATGGCTGTTCAGCACCGCGCCGGCGAGCGCCGTCATCGAGATGAACACGAGGTAGGGGAAGGTGATGCGCAGCATCGCCGCGATCTGATCGATCTGCCCGGGCTCGTCGAGCGCGCCGGGCGCGAAGAGCGTGGCGATCCACGGCGCCGCCAGCATGCCGAGGCCGGCCACCACGACGACGACGGCGCACAGGGCGCCGGCCACGTGGTCGAGGAAGTCCCGCACGGCTTCGCGGTCGCCCTGCTCCTTCAGGGCCGAGTAGGCGGGCACGAAGGCCGATGAGAACGAGCCCTCGGCGAAGATGCGCCGCAGGTAGTTCGGGATCCGGTAGGCGATGACGAAGGCGTCCATCGCGGCCGAGGCGCCGAACAGGCTGGCCTGAAGCACGTCGCGGGCGAAGCCGGCGAGGCGGGACAGCAGGGTCATGGCGCTGAAAACCGCGGTGGACCGCAGCAAAGCGGGCTTCTTCACGCCGAGTTCCTGAACGCCGGGGCCGGAAAGCCGCTTACTTCTTGACGCACCAAGGTTTTTCCCCAATACTCCGCGGTCTTTCGTGCACCATCTTACCCAGTTTCACGCAGGAGCCGTCCGTGGCCAACATCAAGTCCGCCAAGAAGCGCGCCAAGCAGGCCGCTGTTCGCAATGCCCGCAACTCGGCCCAGCGCTCGATGCTGCGTACCGCCGTCAAGAAGGTCGTCAAGGCCATCGATGCCAAGGATGCCGCCGCCGCCGAGGCCGCGTTCGCCATCGCGCAGCCGATCCTCGACCGCTACGCCTCGCGTGGCCTGATCCACAAGAACAAGGCTGCCCGCCACAAGGCCCGCCTGAACGGCCACATCAAGGCCCTCAAGGCCGCCTGATCACGGGCGCCGCCTTCCGTGGCCCCACGTGGGCCATGGAACACGAAAAAGCCGGCTTACGCCGGCTTTTTTGTTGCTCCTCGCTGACCGATGCGGGCGCCGTCAGGCGCCCTCGCCCGTCCGCGGGGCCGCCGCATTGCGCTCTTCCCACGCAGCGTCTTCAGCCGCTTCCGCCGCCTGGTGCTTCAGGTCGTCGAAGAACTGCTGCACTTTCAGCATGATCGGGCGCGTGCCTTCGCGGCTGATGGCCGACACGACGAAGTGCGGGCCCTTCCAGTCGAGCCGCTGGACGACGTCGGCGACGCGCGCCGCGGTTTCCTCCTCGTCGAGCAGGTCGGCCTTGTTGAGCACCAGCCAGCGCGGCTTCTCCAGCATCGCCGGGTCGTACTTGCGCAGCTCGTTCTCGATGGCGCGCACCTGCTCCACCGGATCGACGCCCTCGTCCATCGGCGCCATGTCCACAAGGTGCAGCAGCAGGCGGGTGCGTTGCACGTGGCGCAGGAACAGCGCGCCAAGGCCGGCGCCATCGGCCGCGCCCTCGATGAGGCCGGGGATGTCGGCGATCACGAAGCTCTTGAAGGCTTCGACGCTGACCACGCCGAGGTTCGGATACAGCGTGGTGAACGGGTAATCGGCCACCTTCGGCGTCGCCGCCGAGACGGCGCGGATGAAGGTGCTCTTGCCGGCGTTCGGGAAGCCCAGCAGGCCGACGTCGGCGAGCAGCTTCAGCTCGAGGCGCAGCTCGCGCTCCTCGCCCGGCCAACCCGGCGTCGCCTTGCGCGGCGCGCGGTTCACCGAGGTCTTGAAGTGGATGTTGCCCTTGCCGCCATCGCCGCCCTTGGCGACGAGCAGGCGCTGGCCGTGCTCGGTCAGGTCGCCGATGATCTCGTCGGTCGCGACGTTGCACACGGCCGTACCGACCGGCACGCGGATGACCACGTCCTCGCCGGCCTTGCCGTACATGTCGCGCCCCATGCCGTTCTGCCCGCGCTGCGCGCGGTAGACGCGCTGGTGGCGGAAGTCGATGAGCGTGTTGAGGTTCTCGTCGGCAACCAGCCAGACGCTGCCGCCGTTGCCGCCGTCACCGCCGTCGGGGCCACCGAGCGGGATGAACTTCTCGCGGCGGAAACTGATGCAGCCGTTGCCGCCGTTGCCGGCGTGGACGGAGATCTCGGCTTCGTCGACGAATTTCATGGAGCACTCCTGGATTGCGGCGGCCGGCCTCGCGGATGCGGCGCCGCCAGAAACGACGACGCCCCGCCGTGGCGGAGCGTCGTGTGTTGCCTTGCGTGGCGAGCGGCGACTCCGGCAGGCCGGGACCGCGTCGCGGGCCGATTACTCGGCGCCGACCACGCTCACGGTGCGGCGCTTGTTGGCGCCCTTCACCGAGAAATCGACCTTGCCGTCGACCAGCGCGTACAGCGTGTGGTCGCGGCCGATGCCGACGCCGGCGCCCGGATGGAACTCGGTGCCGCGCTGGCGGACGATGATGTTGCCGGCTTCGACGGCCTGGCCGCCGAAGATCTTCACACCGAGGTACTTCGGGTTGGAATCGCGGCCGTTACGGGTCGAGCCAACGCCCTTTTTACTTGCCATGACGTGTTCTCCTTAGGACGGACGGATCAGGCCGAAATGCCGGTGATCTCGAGTTCGGTGAAATGCTGCCGGTGGCCCATCTGCTTCCGATGGTGCTTGCGGCGGCGGAACTTGACGATGCGGACCTTGTCCAGGCGGCCGTGACCCTTGACCGTCGCGGTGACCTTGGCGCCCGCCACCTTCGGCGCGCCGACGGTGATCTTCTCACCATCGCCCACCAAGAGGACGTCATTGATTTCGATGTTGGCGCCCGGCTCGGCGTCGATCAGCTCGACACGGAGGGTTTCGCCCTTCATCACGCGGTACTGCTTACCGCCGGTGACGACGACTGCGTACATGTTGCGATTCCTATGTAGTTCTTCTTAGGGATTCGGCTGCCGGCAAGGCCGTCGGCCACCCCTGCGGTGCGCCGGTCGGGCCGGGCTGGACGCAGGGAGTCGCGAAGTATGGGGGAGCGCCCCGGTCGCGCGCAAGCCGCGGATCGGGTTCGTTCAGGCACGGGGCGCCACGACCGCCAAGGCGCGCGGACCCTCGCCCACAGCCTTTGGGTGCCGTCGCTGGGAGGGTCACGGCCCGGCGACGCGAGAGGGCTAGACTAGCCGATTGCCCCTGCGCCCAGACCCTCCATGGACCAGATCCGCATCCGCGGCGCCCGCACCCACAACCTGAAGAACGTCGATCTCGACCTGCCGCGAGACCAGCTCATCGTGATCACCGGGCTGTCCGGGTCCGGCAAGAGCTCGCTGGCCTTCGACACCATCTATGCCGAAGGCCAGCGCCGCTACGTCGAATCGCTCTCGGCCTACGCGCGGCAGTTCCTGTCGGTGATGGAGAAGCCGGACCTCGACCACATCGAGGGCCTCTCCCCGGCCATCTCGATCGAGCAGAAGTCGACCTCGCACAACCCGCGCTCGACGGTCGGCACGATCACCGAGATCCACGACTACCTGCGACTGCTTTACGCCCGCGTGGGCACGCCGCGCTGCCCGGACCACGACGCACCGCTCGAGGCCCAGACCATCGGCCAGATGGTCGACACCGTGCTGGCCATGCCGGAGGACAAGCGCCTGATGCTGTTGGCGCCGGTGGTGCGCGACCGCAAGGGCGAGCACGCCCAGGTGTTCGACGCCCTGCGCGCGCAGGGCTACGTGCGCGTCCGCGTCGACGGCGTGGTGCACGAGATCGACGCCGTGCCGAAGCTCGAGCTGCGCGTGAAGCACACGATCGAAGCCGTGGTCGATCGCTTCAAGCCGCGCGCCGACCTGAAGCAGCGCCTGGCCGAGAGCTTCGAGACGACGCTGAAGCTCGCCGACGGCGTCGCGCTGATCGCCGACATGGACGACAAGGCGCCGGTGCAGATGTTCAGCAGCAAGTACGGCTGCCCGCACTGCGACTACTCGCTGCCGGAACTCGAGCCGCGGCTGTTCTCCTTCAACTCGCCGATGGGCGCCTGCGCCACCTGCGACGGCCTTGGGATCACCCAGGTGTTCGACGCGGCGAAAGTTGTCGGCCACCCCGAGCTGAGCCTCGCCAACGGCGCCGTGCGCGGCTGGGACCGCCGCAACATCTACTACTTCCAGCTGGTCGCGGCGCTGGCCAAGCACTACGGCTTCAGCGTCGATACGCCCTGGCAGGACCTGCCCGCCAAGGCGCGCGACGCGGTGTTGAACGGCTCGGGCGGCGAGCTCATCAGCTTCACCTACATCACCGAGAACGGCGGCCGCAGCCAGCGCAAGCACGCCTTCGAGGGCATCCTTCCGAACCTGCAGCGCCGCTACCGCGAGACCGAATCGCAGACCGTGCGCGAGGAACTGGCGAAGTACATCAGCGACCAGCCCTGCCCCGACTGCGGCGGCGCGCGTCTGAACCGGATGGCGCGGCACGTGTTCGTTGCCGGGCGCAACCTGCCCGAGGTGGCACACCTGCCGGTCGACGCCTGCATGGCCTTCTTCAGCGACCTCGTGCTGCCCGGCTGGCGCGGCGAGATCGCGGTGAAGATCGTCAAGGAGATCCGCGAGCGGCTGCGCTTCCTCGTCGATGTCGGCCTCGACTACCTCACCCTCGACCGCCAGGCGGATTCGCTGTCCGGCGGCGAGGCCCAGCGCATCCGGCTGGCCTCGCAGATCGGCGCCGGACTCGTGGGTGTGATGTACGTGCTCGACGAGCCCTCGATCGGCCTGCACCAGCGCGACAACGAGCGCCTGCTTGGCACCCTCACCCGGCTGCGCGACCTCGGCAACACGGTGATCGTGGTCGAGCACGACGAGGACGCCATCCGGCTCGCGGACCACGTCGTGGACATCGGCCCCGGCGCCGGCGTGCACGGCGGCGAAGTGGTCGGACAAGGCTCGGTCGAAGAGATCATGGCGTCCCCACGCTCGATCACCGGCCAATACCTGAGCGGCGAGCGTCGCATCGAGGTGCCGACCAAGCGCCATGCGCCGCGCAAGAACGAGTGGCTGAAATTGCTCGGCGCCACGGGCAACAACCTGAAGAACGTCGACCTCGAGATCCCGGCCGGCTTGTTCGTCGCGGTGACGGGCGTGTCGGGTTCGGGCAAGTCGACGCTGATCAATGACACGCTGTTCGCGCTGGCCTCTCGCGAGCTCAACGGCTCGGGCGCCACGCCGGCACCGCACCGCGAAGTGGTCGGCATGGACCTGTTCGACAAGGTCGTCGACATCGACCAGACGCCGATCGGCCGCACGCCGCGCTCGAACCCGGCAACCTACACGGGCCTGTTCACCCCGCTGCGCGAGCTGTATGCGCAGGTGCCGGAAGCGCGCGCACGCGGCTATGCGCCGGGGCGCTTCAGCTTCAACGTGCGCGGCGGCCGCTGCGAGGCTTGCCAGGGCGATGGCCTGATCAAGGTGGAGATGCACTTCCTGCCGGACGTCTACGTGCCCTGCGACGTCTGCCACGGCAAGCGCTACAACCGCGAGACGCTGGAGATCCTCTACAAGGGCTACAGCATCCACGACGTGCTGGAAATGACGGTCGAGGATGCGCTGAAGCTGTTCGAGCCGGTGCCCGCGATCGCGCGCAAGCTGGAAACCCTGATGGACGTCGGCCTGAGCTACATCAAGCTCGGCCAGAGCGCGACCACACTCTCCGGCGGCGAGGCGCAGCGCGTGAAGCTCTCCAAGGAGTTGTCGCGCCGCGACACCGGCCGGACGCTGTACATCCTCGACGAACCGACCACGGGCCTGCACTTCGCCGACATCGAGCACCTGCTGGCCGTGCTGCACAAGCTGCGCGACGACGGCAACACCGTGGTGGTGATCGAGCACAACCTCGACGTGGTGAAGACGGCCGACTGGGTGATCGACCTCGGCCCCGAGGGCGGCCACCGCGGCGGCACCATCGTCGCCACCGGTACGCCGGAGCAGATCGCCGCGCATCCGGATTCGCACACCGGCCGATTCCTCCAGAAGTTGCTTGAAGCCGCGCCGGCGACGGCGCCGGCCGCGCCCAAGGCGCGCCGGATGAAGGCGGCACCGCCACCGCCCGTGCGGCCGAGCGAAGAAGAGAGGGCCGCGGCGAAGAAGGCCGCGAGGAAGGCCGACAAGGCCGCCAAGGCATCCGCCAAGAAGACCGGGGAAACCGCATGAAGACCGTGTTCGAGATTCCGATGGAGGTGCGCTGGGGCGACATGGACGCCTTCAACCACGTCAACAACGCCAGCTACCTGCGCTACATCGAGGAAGCCCGCGTGGCATGGTTCCGGGCGCTCGTTCCAAACGCCTGGGCCGACGTGGACTGCGCGCCGATCCTGGCCGCCGCGACGGTGAACTACCGCCGCCCGATCGGCTGGCCGGAGCGCCTGCGCATCACCCTGCACGCCGAGAAGCTCGGCACCAAGAGCCTCACGCTGGGACACCGCATCGAAAGCGCGACGCAGGACGGCGTGCTCTATGCCGACGGCAGCACCGTGATGGTCTGGGTGGACCGCGCGGGCACGTCGATCCCGCTGCCACCCTTCATCCGCAGCGCCTGCGAATAGCGCTCAGCCCTCCGCGTTCGCGCGGGCCAGCGCCCGCTCCACCGGGGTCGCGAAGCGCGTGTCCCAGTCGGCGAGGCGGGGTGCCATCAGGCGCGTCCACAGCGGTGGAACGAGCGTGAGCAGGATCGTCGTCAGGTAGCCGGCGGGCATCATCGGCGCACCGGGCATCGGCCGCAGGCGGTGGAACGGCACTTCGCCCTGCGCATGGTGGTGCGAGTGGCGGGTCAGGTTGAACATCGACCAGGAGCTCACGCGGCGGTTGGTGTTCCACGAGTGCCGCGGCTGCACCGGCGTGGCCGGATCGCGCGCCAGACCGTAGTGCTCCATGTAGTTGACGATCTCGAGCAGGGCCTTGCCCCACAGCCCGCACGCAACGAAGAACAGCGCGCCGGCCGCGCCAGCCATCGCCGCCGCCGCAACCACCAGCACAGCCGACAGCGCCCAGCCCCGCAGCACCGCATTGCGCGGCGACCACGGCCCGAGTCCCCGCTTGGCCAGGCGCGCCACCTCGATCCGCCAGGCGCTGGCATTGCCGTGCCACGTGGAGTGCAGGATGTGCGCGTAGACGTTGCGGCCGCGCGGCGCCGAGGCCGGGTCATCCGGCGTGGCCACCGCGCGATGGTGGCCATGCACGTGTTCGATCACGAAGCTGGTGTCGAAGCTGAAGGCCAGCAACGCCCGGCCGACGGCCATCGAGCGCGGGTCCCAGGTGCGATGCACGAGTTCGTGCGCAGGCACCGTGCCGAGCATCCCGATCATCAGGCCGGCGAGCCCCCAGGTGGCCCACAGGCTGCCGGGTCCCGACGCGTCGCGGGCGGCGAGGGCGTCGAATCCGGTGAGGGACTGCATCGCCGCCCCGAAACCGAGCGGATCCCCCTCGCTGACCCGCCACACCGCCACGAAGGCCACCAGCGCGACCATGGGCAGCGCGCTCCACAGCAGCGCGGTCAGGCCGGCCGGATGGCGGTACTCGGGCACGCTGACGTCGTCGCCGAACAGGGCGTCGCCCAGCACGTAGGCGCCGACGATCAGCAAGAGGCCCCAGCCCGTCCACGCACCGCCCGCGAGCATCGCCACGACGGCGGCAAGGCCGATCCCATGGAAAAGGCTGAACTTCAAGGAAGGCCAGCGCGATGCCGGCGCTGGCGATGCCGGCGCAGCGGGCGGCGGCGCCTCGGAAGGTGCCGCTGCCGCGAAGCGATCGCAGGCGAGCCGATCGGCGGGCAGGCCCCGCGCCACCAGCTGGCTGGCCACCGCATCGACGAAACCCACCGGACCGCAGACCGCCGCACTGGCGCGGGCCAGATCGACGTTGGCGAGCAGTTCGGGGAGGCGATCCACAAGCCGACCGCGCTCGCCAGCCTCATCGCTCCCCGGACGCGAGAACACCGGCATGACCTCGAAGCGGCCGCGCCATCGTGCGGCGATGGACGAGAGCCGAGCCGCACCGAAATGCGATGCCCGGTCGCGGACAGCAACGAACACCCGCACATCGCGATCGTCATCCCCGGCTTCGAGGGCCTCATCGAAAAGCGCCAGCAGCGGCGCGAGTCCGGTACCCGCCGCCAGCACCAGCAGTGGGCCGGGTGCTTCGGGCAAGGCGAATCGCCCGGTCGGTCCCTCGAGCTCCAGGCGATCACCCGGACGAATCGCCTGCGCCAGCGCCTGCGAAAAAGCCCCTCCCTCGTGGAGGCGGATGAGGAAATGCAGACGCCCGCTGGGCGTCGGCGAGGTCGCGAACGAGTACGTCCGCGCCACGGCCGCGCCGTCCGCATCACCCCGCCAACGAAGCACCGCCACCTGCCCGGCCTGGTAGTCGAACGGACGTTCGGGCCGCAGCACCAGCTCGCGCACATCGGGCGCCAGTGTGTTGAGGGCTTCGACCACCGCATCGAAGCGGCCCGAGGCGTCCACCCGCTCGATCTCGACGACCCCGCGGGCCTCCGTCTGGCACGCCAGCACGGTCCCTTCGGCGATCTCCTCGGCCGACAGGAGGTAGGCGCTTTCCGTGCGCTCGTGCACGGGCCCGCTGCGCACCCGACAGCGGCAAGTGCCGCAGGCCCCGACGCGGCAGCTCGACGGCCAAGCAAGCCCGGCGGATTCCAGTGCTTCGAGCAGGGTGTGGCCCGGCGTCACGGCGATGCGTTGGCCATCGAGAAGCAGGGCGGGAGCGGTATCAGGCATGGCGATGCGGGCGGATGTCGATGGGGCCAGCCTGCGCGCGGTCGTGGGCGGAACGGGAGGTGGGCCAGCGACACCCGGGGGTCATTTCGCGCCAGAATGCGGCATGCCGCGCGCCCCCGCTCCCATGCTGCGCTTCCCCACGCCCTACCTGCGGCTGATGGGCGAACAGTTGCAGCGCAGCGGCGCCGATGCCGCGGCCTGGCGAGCGCGCCACGGGCTCGACGACCCGACCATCCACGGGGCGTGGATCGACCTTCCGCCGTCGCGGTTCATCACGGCGCTCGTCGATGCGGTGCAGGAGAGTCGCGAGCCCGCGCTCGGCCTCCTCCTCGGCGAGCGGCTGGCCGCGGGCACGCATGGCATCGTCGGCCACGCGGTGCTCCACAGCACTACGCTCGGGCAAGCCTTGGACGTCGTGATCCGCTATGCGGCGCTGCGGATGCCGGTGCTGGGCTTCGACGCGACACGCGACGCCACGCACTGGCATCTGCATCTCCAGCCGCTGCATCCCCTCGGAGCGGCCGAGCGCCCGCTCGTGGAAGCGACCCTGCTCGCCATCCATCGACTGCTCGGAACCTTGCTGCTGGGCGCATCGCCCGTCGATGCAGTGCGCCTGCCGCATGCCCTCGGCAAGGACGGGCCGTTGGCACGGGCGCTGTTCGCCTGCGACCTCCTTCCGCCGTCCCCGCCGGCGTCGCTGCGCATTCCGCTGGCGCAGCTCGACACCCCGCTGCCATCCGCGGATCCGGAAGCGTTCGCCATCGCGGAGCGGCAGTGCCGGGAGGAATTGGCCCGCCGCGATGCGGCGACGGATCTGTCGTCCCGCGTTCGGGCGTTGCTCCAAGGGCCTTTGCTCGCCAGCGCCGACGCCGCCGTCTGTGCCCGACTATTGGCGCTGAGCCCGCGCAGCCTCGAGCGCCGCCTCGCCGCTGAAGGCACCGGTTTCCGCAGCGTGGTCGATGGGCTGCGACGCGAGCGCGCGGAAGCCGTGCTCGATGGCGGAGGCACCGTCGAGGCGGCGGCCACGGCAACCGGCTACGCGGATGTCGCCAATTTCCGCCGGGCGTTCCGGCGCTGGACGGGCATGAGCCCGTCGGCATGGCGAGCCCGTCCCTCGGCGAGCAACCTCGCCTGAACGCGAAGGCCGACGACAACCCCACGGCTTGGCCTTGCCCGTTGATGGGCTCACGATCCCACCACCCTCGACGGAGTCCCCCATGCCTCTTCCGCGCGTCCGCACCCGCCGTGCCACCCTTGCCGTCGCCCTCTCTCTGGGAGTTGCCTCGATGACCACCGCCGCTCCCCAACGCCTCGTTGTCTACAGCGGCGGGTTCGATGCCGTCAGCCAGACTCGAGGCGGCAACGCCCAAGCAGGTTATGCGTTGGTGCAACGCCCGGTTCGGGTGACCCCCGGCGAGTGGTCCCTCGACGACCTGCCGCTGGCGCTCGATCCGTCCACCGCGCAGCTCCAGGGCGATGGCGTGGCCGTGCGCAGCCAACGCTACGACTTCGCCACCGCCGACCACGCGCAACTGCTGCAGCGCGCGGTGGGGCGCACAATCACCGTCGAACAGAGCCTCGCCACCGGCGTCCGCGAATACACCGGCACGCTCGTGGCCGTCGGCAATGGCCTCACCCTGCGTGAAGCCAGCGGCCAGCTGCGCGTGCTCTCGGGCTACAGCGGCTTCACGCTGGCCGAGCCGCCGAGCGGCCTGGTGGCGCGCCCGACGCTGCGCTTCCTGATTGACGCACCGGCCGCGCGCGACGCGCGCCTCGACTATGCGACGGCCGGCCTCGCCTGGCGCGCGGAGTACCGCGCCGTGCTGGCCGGCAGCGGCAACGGCTGCCGGATGGCCCTCGAAGGCCACGCGATGGTGGCGAACCGCTCCGGTGTCGATTTCAACGACGTCGCGCTGGACCTGGTGGCCGGCGAGCCCAACCGCCGCGTCGACGTGATCCAGGTGAGCGGGACGATGCTGCGCGCGGCCGCGGCGCCGATGGAGGCCAAGATGATGGCCGACGAAGGCGCACCCTCGGTCTCGGCCTCGGGCGAGAACCACCGCTACACCCTGCCCGGCACCGGCGACCTGCCCGACGGCTCCCTGCAGCGCCTGCCGCTGCTCCAGCCCGCGGCCAACGTGCCCTGCGAGCGCCGTCTGGTGGCGGTGCGCAGCGACGGCGACTGGATGCCGGACCGCCCGATGGTCCATCGCGAGCTCGGCGGCGACGGCGAGATCCCGGTGCGTTCGCGCCTGGTGTTCAAGAACGATCGCGCGGCCGGGCTCGGCGTGCCGCTGCCCGCGGGACGCCTGCGCGCCTTCGACGGCAGCGAGCTGCTGGGTGAAGCCGACCTCGGCCACACCGCGGCGGGCCGCGAGCTCGACCTCGACCTGGGCGGCGCCTTCGATGTGACCGCCGCGCGCAAGACGCTCGACTTCCAGCTCGATCGCAGCGGCCGCACGATGACGGAAACCGTCGAATGGACGCTGCGCAACGCCAAGGCGGCCGACGCCACCGTGCGCCTTGGCGACCGGCTGCCGCGTTGGTCGGAGTGGCAGCTGGTCGAGGGTGGCGAGCGTTTCCGCAAGACCGACGCGCAGCGCATCGAGGCCGATGTGCGCGTTCCGGCCGGCGGCGAGACCGTCCTGCGCTACACCGTGCGCTATCGTTGGGCCGCCGACATCACCCTCGACTGAGACGCCCCCATGCTGGAACGCATCGCCCACGGCCATACCCTCGAGATCCGCCTCGCGCGGCCGCCCGTCAACGCGCTGAATCCGGAACTGCTCGCGGCCCTCGCGGCGGCGTTCTCGCCCGCACATCTCCATGGCGTCGAGGGCGTCGTGCTTTCCGGTGGACCGAAGGTGTTCTCCGGCGGGCTCGACGTGCCGCACCTCCTCGGTCTCGACCGCGCCGGCCTCACCGCGGCGTGGTCGGGCTTCTTCGCCGCCGCCCGAGCCATCGCCCATTGCCCGGTGCCCGTGGTCGCCGCCATCGGCGGTCACAGCCCCGCGGGCGGCTGCGTGCTCGCGCTGTGCTGCGACTACCGGGTGATGGCGCGCGGCGCCTACCGCATCGGCCTCAACGAAACGCAGGTCGGGCTGGTGGTGCCGGACGCGATCCAGGTGCTGATGCGCCGCGTGGTCGGACACCACCGCGCCGAGCGCCTGATGGTGGCCGGCGCGATGATCGAATCGGAGCAGGCGCTGGCCATCGGCCTCGTCGACGAACTCACCGACGCCGAGCATGTCGCGGCGCGCGCCTTGCATTGGCTGGGCGATCTGGCCGCTTTGCCCCGCGAACCGATGCTGACCACGCGGAAGATCGCCCGCGCCGACCTCCATGCCGCGCTCGACGGCTTCAGCGACGACCAGCTGGATGCCTTCGTCGACCGCTGGTTTGCCAAGGCGACGCAGGACGCCCTGCACGCCCTCGTGGCCAAGCTCAAGAAGTAGGCCGGCCTTCAGCGCTGCCCGCCGACGGCGGTGCTTGCCGGCGAGGGACGCATCCACACTTCCACGCGACGGTTGCGCAAGCGCCCCTGCATCGTGTCGTTGCTGGCCACCGGGGCGATCTGCCCAAGGCCGCGCTGGCGGGCGACGCGAAGGCCTTTCGAACGCAGTTCGGCCGCGACCAGGTCCACGCGGTCGTTGCTCAGCGAGAGCGCGAGGTAAGGCGTCGCTTCGGAACGATCGGCGAAGCCGATCAGCAGCAGTTCGTGGCCGCCCTGGCGCGGCGCGGCCATGAAGCGGGCCAGGCGTTCGATGTCTTCGACGGCCTTGTTGTCGAGCACCGCCGCACCTTCGCCGAAGCGGAAGTTCAAGCTCAGCCGACGGGCACCGGCGACCAGCGCGCGATACTCGCCCTGCTCCGGGACGGGCGGGTCGAGCGCCCGGATGTCCTGCGGCACGAAGCCCACGTCGGCGACCACCTGCTGTCCCGACGGTCCGAGCGCGAAGTCGATGAAAGCCTGCACCTCGGCCCGCGGCCGTTCGGCGCTGTAGAAGAACAGGCGGCGCGACAGCACGTAGTCCTCGGTGGCGACGCTCAGCGCGGTCGGCGCCATCGGTTTGGTCCCACGTTCCGAGAGGGCCAAGGGCTTGGCCCGCCCGACGCCGGCGAGGCCGACGAAGCCGATGGCCTTCGGGTCGGCGGCCACGGCGGCCGCGAGTTGCTCGGTCGACTCGTAGCGCGCGGCCGCGGCACTGAGCGCCGCGTCGCCCATCACGAGGGACTTGAAGCTGTCGAACGTGCCCGACCGGTCGTCACGGGCATGCAGGGCCACCGGACCCGGCGCGCCGCCCACCTGCGACCAGTCGCGCACCCGTCCCGAGAACAGGGCGCGGACCTGTTCGACCGTGAGCGCCGAGAGCCGGTTGCCCGGATGCACGATCACCGACAGGCCGTCGAGCGCGATCACGTGCTCCAAACCCTTCTCGTACAGCGGTCCGATCAGGCGGGCGCCCTGCACTTCGTCGTCGCGCACCGCGCGCGACGCCATCCACAGGTCGCAGTCGCCGTCACGCAACGCGGCGAAGCCGGTGCTCGTGCCGTGTGCCAAGACATCGACGACGAGCGGCCCGTCCGGCATGGAGAAACGCAACCGCGCCTCATCGAGCGCCGGCGAACTCTGGCCGTCGAAGCGCCAGCCTTGCTGGGCCGCCCATGCCTTGGCGAGCTCCGGCGCCAGTCGCTGGCCGATGGTGTTCGAGCCGGAAAGGCAAACGCGCGTCGCGCCAACGGGCGACTGCGCCTGCACCACCCACGCCATGGCGAGCCCACAGGCCACCGCCACCCACCGCCCTGCCCAACTTGCGCGCATTGCCTTCCCCCGCTTCGAGGCGGCAGAGAGTCGCAATCCGCGGTGACGCGGACGTTGCGCGGCGATGACGTTTCAGTCGCCGGTGGCCACCGGACGGGACGCATCACTCACCCAGCCGGACCAGGACGCCGGGAACAGCACCGGCATGGGCCAGCCGGCCTGCATCAGGGCGAGTGCGTTGTGGCAGGCCGTCACGCCGGAACCGCAGGTGAGCCACGGCGTCGCCCCCTCGGCCAGCAGGGCGCGCCACTCGGTCTCGAGCTGCGCGGCGGGCTTGAACCGGCCGGAGGCGAGGTTGTCGGCGAAGGGCCGATTCAACGCCCCGGGGATATGCCCTGCCTTCGGGTCGAGGGGCTCGACATCGCCACGGAAACGCTCCCGCGCCCGCGCGTCGACCAGGACGACGGACGCTGCGCGCGCTGCCACCGTCGCCGCATCGACCGTCGGTGCACTGCCAGGATGCCAGCCTGCGGTCGTCGCTCCGCCCTCGTCGCGGCCCTGCCCTGCGTCGGTAGCGAGGGGCGTCGCATCGACCGGAACCCCCGCCGCCACCCACGCCGCGAAGCCCCCATCGAGCACGCGCACGTCGGTATGGCCCATCCAACGCAGCAGCCACCAGGCGCGCGCCGCCGCCATCGCGCCACTGCCGCCGTCGTAGACCACCACCGGCGTCGCCGGCGTGATGCGCCAGCGCGCGAGCGCCACGGCGAAGCGATCGGGATCGGGGAGCGGATGACGGCCTTCCGAAGCGGGCTTCGCATGGTCGGAGAGGTCGTCGTCGAGGTGCGCGTAGACCGCGTCGGGGATCCGGGAGGCCGCGAATGCGCGATGCCCGGCAGCAGGATCGGCGAGGTCGAAGCGCGCATCGATGACGCGAAGGGACGGCGTGCCGAGGAGCGCACGCAGGGTTTCCACGTCGATCAGCGGCGACGGTTCGTTCTTGGCGGTCATCGCGGCGCGCTCTGTTCGGGAGCGCGAGTATTCAACCCGCTGACGCCGCCTGCAAACGCTCGCGGAAATTCACCAGCATCGCCGCGGTGGCGCCCCAGATGCGGTGTTCGCGCCAGTGGAACTCCACCAGCAAGCGCGTGCGACCCCGCCACTCCATCGCCACGTCGTGGGCGTTGGCGGGATCGAGCAGGAAGTCCAGCGGCACCTCGAAGGCTTCGGCCACTTCGTCGGCGTTCGGGCGCAGCGGGTGCTCGTGGTCGATGTAGGCCACGAGGGGATAGACGTGGAACCCGGTGATCGTCGCGTACGGATCGAGCCAGCCGATCGGATCGAGACTCGCGGGCGGGAGCCCCACTTCCTCTTCCGTCTCCCGGATCGCCGCGGCCAGCGGCCCCGCATCGGCGAGATCCACGCGCCCGCCGGGAAAGCTGATCTGCCCGGCGTGGTGGCGCAGCGCATCCTGGCGCCGGGTCAGCAGCACGGTCGTCCCGCTGCCGTGCTCGCGGAGGCCGACGAGCACCGCAGCGGGGCGAAGGGGCTCGGGGGGCAACAGGTCAGCCAGCTGTTCGAGGTTCCACGGCGACGCGATGGGCGCCGGGTGCAGCCCAAGCAACGCGCGTTCGAACAGGGGGCGGGACAGCATCGAAGGCTTCAGCCGGCGAGCCGCGACTCGCGCTCCGGCAGGACCTCGTCCATCAGGCGCTGGCGCTCGGCGTCGCCCATCAGCGACCAGCGGGCGATCTCATCGCCGGTGCGGAAGCAGCCTTCGCAGAAGCCGGCGGCGTCGAGGCTGCAGATGCCGATGCAGGGAGTAAGGAGTGGCGTGGACATTCAGGGTTCCGGAAACAAACAGGGCGCCGCCGAGGCGACGCCCTGCCGATGCCGCGAGCGTCGTAATTACTTGACGCCGACGAGCTTCAGGTCGAACACGAGGGCCTGGCCCGGGCCGACCGGCGAACGCGGGTCGTTGCCGAAGGCCTTTTCGGCCGGCAGGTAGATCTCCCAGCGCGAGCCGACCGGCATCATCGGGAGAATCTCGCGGATGCCGACGAGCGGGAACTGGTCGATCTTGAAGGTCGCCGGCTGGGCGTTCGGCGAGGCGTAGGTGTTCGCCAGCTCCTGGCCGGTGTGCAGCGAGTAGCGGAAGTGCATCTGCACTTCGCTGGTCGCGGTCGGACGAGCGCCGGTGCCGGCATCGATGATGCGGTACTGGATGCCCGAGGGCAGCGTGGTCACGCCCTGCTTGGCGCGGTTGGCGGCCAGGAAGGCGTCCGACTTGGCCTTGTTCTCGCGGGCGGCGGTCTCGAACTGCGTGCGGGCTTCGGTCTGCAGCTTCTGCTGCAGCCACGCCACGGCGCGGCCCATCTGCTCTTCGGTGTAGGCGGCGTTGCGCTTGTTGTAGGCGTCCTGCAGGCCGCGGATGACCTGGTTCATGTCGACGTCCGCCTTGGCGTTGACGATCGACAGGCCGGCGTCGTAGCCGAGCGCGTAGCTCAGGGTGTTCTTGTCGGGCTGGGGCAGCGGCGCCTGCTGGGCCGGGGCGGCCTGCGGAGCGGGGGCCTGGGCGGTCGCGGCGGTGGCGACGGCGGCAGCAAGGGCAACAGCGAGGACGCGCACGATCATTCAAGTCTCCAGCTTCAAAAAGAATCGAGGCCGTGGGGCGGCCTCGAGGGCGACGTAGAATAGCGACCGGGGGCCTGAATCGCCACTGACATTCCGGGCCCGGAAGCACACTTATCCACAGCCCCGCGCGGAGCGTGCATGACCTTTAACACCCTCGTAACCGAAGACCGCGGCGCGGTACGCGTCATCACGGTCAACCGCCCCGACAAGCTCAACGCCCTGAACCACGCGACGCTGACCGAGCTGCACGCGGCCTTTGCCGCGGCGGCGGCCGACGACGGCGTGCGCGCCGTGGTCCTGACCGGTGCGGGTCCGAAGGCCTTCGTCGCCGGCGCCGACATCGCCGAGATGAATGGCCTGAGCCCGGTGCAGTCGCGCGATTTCTCGCGCCACGGCCAGGCGCTGATGACCCGCATCGAACGCCTCGGGAAGCCGGTCATCGGCATGCTCAACGGCTTCGCGCTCGGCGGCGGCCTTGAATTGGCGATGGCCTGCCACCTGCGCATCGCCGCCGACTCCGCAAAGATCGGCCAGCCGGAAATCAACCTCGGCCTGATCCCCGGCTTCGGCGGCACGCAGCGCCTGCTGCGTCTCGCCGGCCGTGCGGCCACGCTCGAGCTCTGCCTGCTGGGCGCGCCGATTGGCGCGGAGCGCGCGATGCAGCTCGGCATCGTCAATCGCGTGGTTCCAGCGGCGGAGCTGGAAGCCGCCACCTTCGCCATCGCCGAACAGCTCGCGAACGCGGCGCCGCAGGCGCTGCGCGGCATCCTGGACGCCGTGCTGATCGGCGGCGAATCGCCGATCGACGTCGGTCTCGACTACGAGACCCAGGGCTTCGCGATCGCGTTCTCAACCGAGGACATGAAGGAAGGCACGGGCGCCTTCCTCGCCAAGCGCAAGCCCAGCTTCACCGGCCGCTGAGCGCGCGGCGGCCGGCGCGGATGGGCGGGCATCGATGAGCCTGCATCGCTTCTTCGGCGGCCTCGTCCTGCCGGCGATGAAGCCCGTGCCGGCACCGGTGCGGCGCTTGCCCCTTCCAGCCCAACTGCGCGTGCCTCTGTTGCAGCACGCCGAAACGGAGGCCGAAGCCTGCGTGGGGGTCGGCGACCGCGTGGGGCGCTTCCAGCGCATCGGGCGGCGCCCCGCGAACGGCCTCGGTGCCGACGTGCATGCGCCGGCCGCGGGCCTCGTGGTCGCGCTCGAGCGCGGTCCCGTCGCGATGCCGGGCACGCCCGAGGCGATGCATGTCGTGATCAATGTCGATGCCGAGGCCGCCCGGGCCTGGGCATCCGGCGACGTCGGCGCGCCCGGAGATTCGCGCCTGCCTGCCCTGGACCCCGATTCCGCATCGCTCGAAACGCTGCGCCAACGACTCGCCGACGCCGGCGTCGTCGGCCTTGGCGGCGCGGGCTTTCCCACCGCCGACAAGCTGGCCGCGGGCCATCGCCTGCTGGTGCTCAACGGCGCCGAGTGCGAGCCCGTCGTCGCCTGCGACGAAGCCCTGCTGCGCGAACGCGCGACGGAGGTGCTGGCGGGAGGCCGCCTGCTGGCGCGCCTCAGCGGTGCGACGCGCGTGGTGCTGGCGATGGAGCAACGCATGGCTTCGGCGCTGCCGGCGGTGCGCTTGGCGATCGACGAGTTGGGCCGCACCGCGCCGACCGATGATGTGGCGCCCGGTGTCGAACTTACCCTCCTTCCAGACCGCTACCCTGCCGGCGGGGAGCGGCAGCTGATCCAGGCCCTGACCGGCGAGGCCGTGCCCGATGGCGGCCTGCCGCGGGATCTCGGCGTGCTGGTGCAGAACGTGGCCACCGCTGCCGCCGCGTGGCGCGCGGTGGCGCGAGGCGAGCCACTGGTCGCGCGCTTCGTCACCGTGGGCGGCGATGGCGTCGACTCGGCGAGCACCGTGGAGGTGGCGCTGGGAACACCCGCTTCGCATGTCGCCGCGTGTGTCGGAGGCTGGCGCGAGGACGCCACAGTGCTCCGCGCCGGTGGCCCGATGATGGGCGTGGCCCTTCCGCACGACGACGTGGCGGTGATCAAGACGACCATCGCCCTCACCGCATGGCGCAACACGCCTGCCGCATCGGCGGCCGCCCTGCCCTGCATCCGCTGCGGCGATTGCGCCGCCGCTTGCCCGTCGCGGCTGCAGCCGCAGCTGCTTCATGCGCGCCTGCAGGCTTCCGACGGCGGCGACCTCGCCGGCGCCCTGCCCCTCGGCCTCGGCGCGTGCATCGAATGCGGGGCCTGCGACGCGGTCTGCCCCAGCGCCATTCCGCTTACCGCCGGCTTCGTCGCGGCGCGGCAGGCGGCACGCCTCGGCCAGCACCAGCGCCTGCAGGCCGACGCCGCGAAGCTGCGCTTCGAGCGCCGCGTGGAACGCCTGCAGCGCGAGGCCGAAGCCGCCGCCCTGCATCAGGCGCAGCGGGTGAAGCGGGTGTCGGGCGCCGCCGCCGCGGCACTGGCGAAGGCCCGTGCGAAGCGCGGCGGCACGCCATGAGTCCGCGCGCCTTCCGCGATCCCGGCACGCCCTCGCTGCGCCTCGCCCGCAGCGTGCCCATGACCATGGGCCTCGTGCTGCTGGCCTTGCTGCCCGGCATCGCGGCAATGACCGCGTTCTTCGGCCCGGGCGTGCTGGGGCAGATCGCGCTGGCCGTGCTGTTCGCGCTGGCCTTGGAGGCCGCGATGCTGGCCCTGCGCGGCGCGGCGCTGAAGCCGGCGCTCACCGATCTTTCCGCGCCGCTCACCGCCGTGCTCTTCGCCCTTTGCCTGCCGCCGACGGCACCGTGGTGGATGAACCTCGTCGGCGTCACCGCCGCGATCGTGGTGGCGAAACACCTGTATGGCGGCCTCGGCCACAACCCCTTCAATCCGGCGATGGTCGGCGTGGCGGTCGTCGTGCTCGCTTTCCCGCTCGAGTACTCGCGCTGGATCGCGCCCGGGCAGTGGGACACGCTCGCGCAGGCCACGCCGCTCGATCTGCTGCGTCAGCAGGCCACGCAGGGCTACGCACTGTCGGAAATCCGCGAGAACCCGGTGTTCGGCGCGCTCGGCGGCCGCGGCTGGGAGTGGGTGGCGGGCGGCTGGGCACTGGGCGGGCTGTTCCTTCTGTGGAAGCGGGTCATTCCCTGGCAGACGCCGTTCGCGGTGCTCGGCGCCACGGTGCTGGTGGCCTTGCCGTTCTGGCTGTGGGACGCGGACACGCACCCGAGCCCGATAAGCCACGTCTTCTCCGGCGCGCTGGTGTTCGCCGCGTTCTTCATCGCCACCGACCCGGTGTCGGGTTGCACGACGCCCCGCGGGCGGCTGGTGTTCGGCGCCGGCGTGGCGCTGCTGACGCTGGCGATCCGGCGCTGGGGCGGCTTCCCGGATGGCGTGGCCTTCGCCGTGCTGCTGATGAATGCCGCCGCGCCGCTGATCGATCGTGTCGCACGACCACGGTGGCTCGGCGAGCCGCGGAAGGACACCCCATGAGTGCCGACGCCCCGTGGCGGAATGCGGTCATCCTCGCCGGCATCGGGGCCCTCGGGCTGGGCGGACTGCTGGCCCTGCGCGCGCTCACGGCGGAGCGGATTGCCGAACAGGAACAGGCCGCTGAATTGCGCGCACTGGCCGTCCTGCTGCCGGCGGATTTCGACAACGACCCACTGGCCGACCGCCTCGATGTGGTGGCTCCCGCTTGGCTCGGCAGCGGCGACGCACTCACCGTCCGTCGCGCGCGCCGCGACGGCGCGCTCCAGGCCTTGCTGCTCGAAGCCGTTGCGCCGGACGGCTACAACGGCGACATCCGCCTGCTCGTGGGCGTGGATGCCGAGGGCCAGGTCATCGGGGTACGCGTGGTCGAGCACCGCGAGACACCCGGGCTCGGCGACCCGATCGAGATCGCGCGAAGCCGTTGGATCACCGGCTTCAACGGCCGGTCGCTCGGCGACCCCAGCGCCGACGCCTGGCGCGTGCGCCGCGACGGCGGCACCTTCGACCAGCTTGCCGGCGCGACCATCACGCCGCGCGCCGTGGTCGCCGCGGTGCGGCGCACGCTGCAGTTCGTCGAAACCCACGGTGAAGCGCTGGCGAAGGCCCCTGCCGGCGAGACGCTGGCCTTCCGTGACGTGCCGCCGATGGAAGGGTCCGCGCCATGACGCCGACGCCAGCGCCCCGCACCATCCTCGAGTACGGCCTGTCGAGCGGCAACGTTGCGCTCGTCCAGCTGCTCGGCCTGTGTCCGCTGCTCGCGGTGAGCAACTCCTTGGTTTCGGCCCTCGGCCTCGGCCTCGCAACCGTGCTCGCGCTGACCGCCACCAATGCCTGCATCGCAGGCTTGCGGAAGGTCACGGGCCACGATGTGCGCATCCCGGCGTTTGTCATCGTCATCGCCTGCGTCGTCACCGGCATCGAGCTGGCAATGCGCGCCTGGCTGCCGGCCTTGCACGGCGTACTCGGCCTGTTCATCCCGCTGATCGTGACCAACTGCGCCCTACTCGGCCGCGCCGAAGCCTTTGCATCGCGGAACGACCCTTGGCGCGCCGCGCTGGACGGCTTCGCGGTGGGCATGGGCTTCCTGCTGGTGTTGCTGGTGCTGGGCGGCCTACGCGAAGCCATCGGCCGCGGCACCCTGTTCGCCGGCGCCGGCGCCCTGCTCGGCATGCCGCAGCTGGAATGGACCCTGCTGCCGGGCTACCGCGGCTTCCTGCTCGCCACCCTGCCGGTGGGCGCCTTCTTCCTCCTCGCCCTGCTGATCGCCGCACGCCAGCGCTGGAGCCCCCGATGAAACCCGCCGACCGCGCCGAGTTCTTCCGCCGCCTGCGCGAATTGAATCCGCATCCGACCACCGAGCTCGAATACACCACGCCCTTCGAGCTGCTGGCTGCCGTGCTGCTCTCGGCGCAGGCCACCGACGTGGGCGTGAACAAGGCCACGCGCAAGCTGTTCCCGGTGGCCAACACCCCCGCGGGCCTCCTCGCACTGGGCGAGGCGGGGCTGAAGGGCTACATCAACACCATCGGCCTCTACAACGCGAAGGCCGCGAACCTGATCGCCACCTGCCGCATCCTCGTGGAGCAGCACGACGGCGAGGTGCCGCGCGATCGCGAATCACTCGAAGCCCTGCCGGGCGTGGGTCGCAAGACGGCCAACGTCGTGCTGAACACCGCCTTCGGCGAACCCACCATCGCGGTGGACACGCACATCTTCCGGGTGTCGAACCGCACCGGGCTCGCCCCCGGCAAGACCGTCGACGCCGTCGAGCAGAAGCTGCTGAAGGTGGTGCCCGCGGAGTTCAAGCAGGACGCCCACCACTGGCTGATCCTGCACGGACGCTACGTCTGCAAGGCGCGCAAGCCGCTGTGTGGCGCCTGCCCGGTGCGCGACCTCTGCCGCTTCAAAGACAAGACCGACGCGACGGACTGAACCGCGACGCCGTCAGGCGAAGCCGCGCTCCATCATCCAGCCGGCCACGGCATTGGCTGCCATGGGTGCGCCGTAGTGGTAGCCCTGGCAGATGTCGCAGTCGAGCTGGGCGAGCTTGATCACCTGCGACTGCGCTTCCACGCCTTCGGCCACCACCTTCAGGCCGAAGCCGTGCGCGAGCGCGATCACCGCGCGGACGATCGCCGCGTCGCCCGCGTCGCGCACGATCTGCCGCACGAACATCTGGTCGATCTTCAACACATCGACCGGCAGGCGCTTGAGCTGCGAGAGGTTCGAGTAGCCGGTGCCGAAATCGTCGAGCGCCAAGGCGACGCCGAGGTCGCGCAAGGTGGACATCAGCGCGATGGCCCGCTCGGGATCATGCAAGGCGGCGCTTTCGGTGATCTCCAACTCCAGGGAGCCGCTGGGCAGGCCGGCCTGGGCCAACACGGCGCGGACGCCATCGAGCAGCCCCGGGTCCTCGAATTGCCGCGGCGAGAGGTTCACGGCGACGCGCTCGACGTCCAGCCCCTCCTCCCGCCACGCGCGGAGGTGGTGGACGGCTTCGCGCAGAACCCAGCTGCCGATCGGCAGGATGAGCCCGGATTCCTCAGCCAGCGGGATGAACTCGGAGGGCGCGACCTGCCCCAGTTCGGCGTGGTACCAGCGCAGCAAGGCCTCGAAACCGACCAGCCGCTCCCCGGCCAGGGCGATCTGCGGCTGGAAGGCCAGGCTGAGCTCGCCGCGCTCCATCGCCAGGCGAAGGTCCTGCAGCAGGCGCACACTGCGGCCCCGCGCCGCGCTGTTCTCGGCCGAGTAGAACGCGACGGTGCCGCCCGGGGCCGTGGCCGGCTCGGCCGTCTCGGCGTTGTCGAGGAGGCGCTCGGGGGTGTCGCCATCACGCGGGTAGACGGCCACGCCGACCGACGCATCGAAGAACAGCCGGCGGCCGCCAATCTCCATGGGCTGGGCCAACGGCGACAGCACGTCGCGGAGCAGGGCTTCAATGCGCGCCTCGTCATCCAGGCCGGACATCGCAACCGCGAATCGATGCTCGCCGGCACGGGCGAGCACGGCCTGGTTGCCCAGCCGCGCCCGCACGCTTTCGAGCAAGCGGTTGGCGCCCTCCCTCATGACCTCGTCGGCCGGCCCCTGCCCGAGGGACTGCCGCAGCACCGGCAGCTGCCCCAAGGCGATGCTGGCGAGGATGGCGCTGGGCTGGCCGTCGCGGGTCCGGGCCAGGCGGCCGAGGAAATGGCTGCGGTTCGGCAGGCCGGTGACCGAATCGAACTCGCGGAGCTTCTGCGCCTCGGCCTCGAGCTGCCGGCGCGTCTCCGTGCGCTTGGCCGAACGGCGCAGCTGCGCCTGCACGAGAGACAGCAGCTCGGTGGGGCGGAAGGGCTTGGTGAGGTAATCGTCGGCCCCCAGATTCATGCCAGCCCGGACCGATTCACGCTCGTCGAGGCCGGTCAGGAACACGAAGGGCAGGTCGGCCGTGCGGGCGTCGGCGCGGAGGGACGCCAGCAGGTCCTGGCCATTGCCCCCGGGCATCAGGACGTCCGAAAGGATGAGGTCGGGCAGGTGTTCGTGGGCCAGGCCGAAGGCATCGAGGCCGTTGTCGGCCTCCAGCACCCGGTAGCCGGCGGAGCGCAGGGTAGCGTTCAACACCGCCCGGATGCTGCCGTCATCTTCCGCGACGAGGATCGTGGTCGTGCTTGCCTGCCCTGCCATCGGCGCTCCCCCGGGGGGCGATCCAATCGCCCGGCTCGCCGAGTCTAGCCGCAGGGCCGGCGTCATGCGCCAGTGACGGCGGGATGTCGCCCAGATGACCTGCAAGTATCGATTTCGTGTCAACTGAAATATGGATGTCACATCCCGTCCATAGGCTGCGCCCACCTTCCCAACGGTGCCCGCCGCCATGCGCTTCGCCCGCTCCCTGCTCGCCGCCTCCCTCGCCGCCGCCCTCGCCACCCCGGCCATGGCCGAGGTGCCGATCGATGTGATCGGCGACACCGAGGTCTACTTCGACGCCCTGCTGCACTTCGACGTCTACCAGTACGACCAGGACATCAGCCGCGCCGACGGCCTCGCCCTCACGGCCGGCCAGCTGGCGGCCAACACGCTGACCAACAACGGCCAGTTCCGCCGCGGCGAGATGATCCTCCGCGGCAAGACCCCGACCGCCGAGTGGCAGGTTGGCTATGACACCGTCGGCAGCCGCGGCACCGGCCGCAACGGCCGCTGGCTCGACGTGAGCTGGAAAGGCCGCATCAACGCCGACTGGTCCTATCGCCTGGGCCAGTTCAAGCAGCCGAACTCGCTGGAAGAACTGACCAGCACCAAGAACAACGAGTTCATCTCGAAGGCGATGGTCACCAACGCCTACGGCCTCTCGCGCCGCATCGGCGCCGAGATCCAGTACGCCACCCCGACGATCACCGCCACCGGCACGTGGTTCACCCGTGAGATCAACGTCGCCCAGCGCGTCGGCGACGGCTTCGGCACCCGCCTGACCTGGGCGCCGATCCAGGACACGCAGGCCGGTGAGGCGCTGCACTTCGGCTTCTCCGCTGTCCAGTTCGATGCCGAGAACAACCGCTACAGCCTCAGCTCCCGTCCGCAGGCCGACATCACCAACGTGAACACGGTCACGGCGACCCTGACCGACGCCGAGAAGACCCGCATCATCGGCCTCGAGGGCATGTACTACCGCGGCCCGTTCAAGGTGATGGGCGAGTACTTCCGCGCCGACACCGACCGCCTGGGCGCCGCCCCGGATTACAGCACCGACGGCTGGTACGTCTCGACGCTGTACACCCTGAGCGACGACCTGTTCGGCTACCGCGGCGGCCTCTACACCACGGCCACGCCGACCGACCCGGTCAAGGGTCTGTGGCAGCTCGCCGCCCGCTACGATCGCCTGGACGCGAACGACGGCGCCGTGCTCGGTGGCGCGCAGTCGGCCTTCACCGTGGGCGCCAACTGGTACATCCGCTCGAACTTCCGCCTGTCGCTGAACTACGTGATGGTCGAGAGCGAGCGCGTGCAGTCCGGCGTGCTGATCAACAACGATCCGAACATCGTCGAGCTGCGCGGCCAGATCACCATCTGACCCCGCCCCGACCGGTCGCCGGGAGCACCCCGGCGACCTGTCATCGAACCGTCACAACGCTGACACATACTGCCCGCTGCCCCGAGGCGCAGGCCTTTTGGAGATTTCCGTGAACCTGAAGACGTTCTCCCGGATCGCCGCCGCCGGCTTGATCGCCGCCTCGGCCTTCGCCGCCCAAGCCCAGAACATCACCGGCGCCGGTGCCTCGTTCGTGTTCCCCGTCATGTCGAAGTGGTCGAGCGAGTACGCTGCCGCCGGCCAGGGCCGCGTCAACTACCAGTCCATCGGCTCGGGCGGCGGTATCGCCCAGGCCAAGGCCGGGACCGTCGACTTCGGTTCGACCGACGCCCCGCTGGCGCCTGCGGACCTCGCCCAGAACAAGCTCGCCCAGTTCCCGTCGGTCATCGGCGGTGTGGTGCCGGTGGTGAACCTGCGCGGCGTCGCCGCCGGCCAGCTGCGCCTGACCGGCCCGGTCATCGCCGAGATCTACCTTGGCAAGATCACCAAGTGGAATGACGCCAAGATCACCGCCCTCAATCCGGGCGTCACCCTGCCGGACCAGACCATCCGCGTGGTCTATCGTTCGGACGGCTCGGGCACCACCTACAACTTCGTGCACTACCTGTCGCAGATCAGCCCGGAGTGGAAGCAGCGCGTGGGCTTCGGCACCGCGGTGCGCTGGCCGACCGGCTTCGGTGGCCGTGGCAACGAGGGCGTCTCCGCCTACGTGAAGCAGCTCCAGGGCTCGATCGGCTACGTCGAGCTGAGCTACGCCACGACCAACAACCTGACTTACGCCGCGATGCAGAACGCGGCCGGCGCTTGGGTGCAGCCGAGCATCGCCAGCTTCCGCGCCGCCGCCGCCAGCGCCAACTGGGCCGACGCGCAGGACTTCAACCTGGTCATTACCAACGCGCCGGGCGAAGCCAGCTGGCCGATCGCCGCGACCAACTTCATCCTCGTGTCGACGGCCCCGCGTAATCCGGCCAACGCCGCCGCCACCCTGAAGTACTTCGAGTGGGCCTACGCCAACGGCGATGCCTCGGCCGAAGCGCTCGGCTACGTGCCCCTGCCCGACCCGCTGGTCGAGCGCGTCAAGGCCTATTGGGCCGAGAAACTGAAGCGCTGACCTCCCCTCCCATGCCACACCGCCAGGCGCCGGGCTCACCCCCGGCGCCTGCCGCATGACCAGCCCATCGAAACCGACTCACGGAGCCCCACCATGACCTCGACCCTGCTGCGCACCACCCTCGCCCTCGGCGCCGCGAGCCTGCTCGCCGCCTGCGGCGGCGCGTCCGACGCCCCCGCGGCGAACGCCGAAGCGGGCGGCGCCCCGGCGCAGCCCGCGACCATCGATGTCACCGGCGCCGGCGCGTCCTTCGTGTTCCCGCTGCTGTCGAAGTGGTCGAGCGAGTACGCCTCCACCTCGGGCAACCGGGTGAACTACCAGTCCATCGGCTCGGGCGGCGGCATTGCGCAGGCGAAGGCCGGCACGGTCGACTTCGGCTCGACCGATGCCCCGCTGAAGCCGGAGGAACTCGCAGCGGCCAACCTCGGCCAGTTCCCCTCCGTCGTCGGCGGCGTGGTGCCGGTGGTCAACCTCGAGGGCGTCGCGGCCAACCAGCTGCGCCTGACCGGCCCGCTGCTGGCCGACATCTATCTCGGCAAGGTGGCGAAGTGGAACGACCCGGCCATCGTCGAAATCAACCCGGGCGTGACGCTGCCCGAGGCCGACATCAAGATCGTCTACCGCTCGGACGGTTCGGGCACCACCTTCAACTTCGTCAACTACCTCGGCCAGGTCAGTCCGGCTTGGGTGGAGGGCGTGGGCCAGGCCGCGACCGCGGTGAAGTGGCCGACCGGCGTGGGTGGCAAGGGCAACGAAGGCGTCGCCGCCTACACCAAGCAGCTCAGCGGCGCGATCGGCTACGTCGAGCTCAGCTACGCGCTGCAGAACAACCTGACGACCGTCAGCCTGCAGAACGCCGCTGGCAACTGGGTCGCCCCCAGCATCGCCAGCTTCCAGGCGGCCGCCGCCAGCGCCGACTGGGCCAACGCGCAGGACTTCCATCTGGTCATCACCAACGCCCCGGGCGCCGAGGCGTGGCCGATCGCCGCCACCAACTTCATCCTGGTGAGCAAGGCGCCGTCGAACCCGGCCAAGGCCCGCGCCGCGCTGGAATTCTTCAAGTGGGGCTACGCCAACGGCGATGCCCGCGCCGAAGAGCTGGGCTACGTGCCGCTGCCGGACGCCCTGGTGACCCAGGTCGAGGGCTACTGGGCCCAGAACTTCACGTTCTGAACCCCGGGTACAATCCCGCCCGCATCGCCCGACCGGGTTCGGGCGTGATCCAACGCCCGCGCCATCCGGTGCGGGCGTCCTGATGTGAACTTCCGGTACGAACCCTGATGGCGTCCGCCACGTCCCAACTCGACCACCTGGCCCGCGGCGACGCGCGGGCCGACCGCCTGTTCCGCTGGACCGTCGCGGCCGCCGGCTTCTTCGTGCTGATCAGCCTGATCGGTGCCGCCCTGACGATGGCCTGGGGCGGCCGTGAAGCCATTGGCACCTTCGGCTGGAGCTTCCTGAGCTCCGACAACTGGGACCCGGGCAACCTGGTCTTCGGCGGCCTCGCGCCGATCGTCGGTACCCTGATCACTGCCGGCATCGCCCTGTTGATCGCCGTGCCGATCAGCTTCGGCATCGCGCTGTTCCTGACCGAAGTCGCTCCACCGTGGCTGCGCGGCCCGGTGGCCACGGCCATCGAGCTGCTGGCCGGCATCCCGTCGATCATCTACGGCATGTGGGGCCTGTTCGTGCTCGTGCCCTTCCTCGCCGAGTACGTCTACCCGTCCTTGAGCGAATACGGCAGCCAGCTGCCGCTCATCGGCGCCTGGTTCGACGGCCCGCCGATCGGCATCGGCATGCTGACCGCCGGCCTCGTGCTCTCGATCATGATCATCCCGTTCATCGCCTCGGTGATGCGCGAAGTGTTCCTGACCGTTCCGACGCGCCTGAAGGAGTCGGCCTACGCGCTGGGCTCGACGACGTTCGAGGTGGTGTGGGACATCGTGCTGCCCTACACCCGCTCGGCGGTGATCGGCGGCATTTTCCTCGGCCTCGGCCGCGCGCTCGGCGAGACGATGGCCGTCACCTTCGTGCTCGGCAACGCCAACCGCCTCGCCAACCTGCTCGAGCCTTCCAGCTCGATCGCCGCGACCATCGCCAACGAGTTCGGCGAGGCCTTCGCTGACCTGCACCGCAGCTCGCTGCTGGCCCTGGGCTTCGTGCTGTTCATCGTCACCTTCATCGTCCTCAGCATCGCGAAGTTGATGCTGATGAGCCTGCAGCGCCGGGAGGGCAAGTGATGGATCTCGCCGTTTCCGAGCGTCTGTTCCAGCGCCGCCGCTTCGTCAACGCCCTCGCCCTCGTGCTTTCGGGCACGGCGGCCATGGTCGGCCTGTTCTTCCTCGTCTGGATCCTGTTCACCACGCTCTCGAAAGGCATCGACGGCTTGAGCCTGGCGATGTTCACCGAGATGACCCCGCCCCCGGGCGCCGAGGTCGGCGTGGGCGGCCTGCTGAACGCGATCGTCGGCAGCATCGTCATGTGCGTGCTCGCCGTGATGATGGCCGCGCCGGTCGGCATCGCGGCCGGCACCTACCTCGCCGAATACGCCAACTTCCGGAAGATCGGCAGCGTCATCCGCTTCGTCAACGACATCCTGCTGTCGGCGCCGTCGATCGTCCTGGGCCTGTTCGTCTACATGGTGCTGATCGGCACGCCGCGGCAGGTCGCGACGGCGATCCAGTCCACCGAGGCGGGGCAGCAGGGCTGGCTGGCGGGCCTCGCCGATTGGTTGATCGGCGTCTCGGGCTTCTCGGCCATCGCCGGCGCCGTGGCCCTGGGCTTCATCGTGCTGCCCGTGGTCGTGCGCACCACCGACGAGATGCTGCGACTGGTGCCCGCGCAGATGCGCGAGGCCGCGCTCTCGCTCGGCATCCCACAGTGGAAGGTCACCGTGCACGTGCTTTACCGCGCGGCGATGTCCGGCATCCTCACCGGCGTGATGCTGGGCCTCGCCCGCATTTCGGGTGAAACCGCCCCGCTGCTGTTCACCGCCTTCAACAACAGCTTCTGGAACCTCGACCTGGGCGAACCGATGGCCAACCTGCCGGTCACGGTCTACCAGTTCGCGATGAGCCCGTTCGAGAACTGGCAGCTGCTGGCCTGGGCCGGCGCCTTCCTCATCACCTGCTTCGTCCTGCTGGTCAGCATCACGGCCCGCACCCTCCTGCTGCGCAAGAAGATCGCCAATGACTAACGCCCCGATCGCCCTGCAGACCGCCATCGCCGGCGGCGAGCCCGCCACGGCTTCGCCGGCCAAGCTGGTCGCGAAGAACCTGAACTTCTTCTACGGCGACTACCGCGCGCTGAAGGACATCAACCTCACCGTGCCGGAGAAGCGCGTCACCGCGCTGATCGGCCCGTCGGGCTGCGGCAAGTCCACGCTGCTGCGCATCTACAACAAGATCTATTCGATCTACCCCGGCCAGCGCGCCGAGGGCGAGATCCTGCTCGACGGACAGAACCTGCTGGACGCCAAGTACCCGATCAACCGCCTGCGCAGCAAGATCGGCATGGTGTTCCAGAAGCCGGTGCCGTTCCCGATGTCGATCTACGACAACATCGCCTATGGCATCGGCCACTACGAGAAGCTCAAGAAGTCCGAGATGGACGACCGCGTCGAGCAGGCCCTGCGCCAGGGCGCCCTGTGGGACGAGGTCAAGGACAAGCTCAAGCAGAGCGCGCTGGGCCTCTCCGGCGGCCAGCAGCAGCGCCTGTGCATCGCCCGCGCCGTCGCGCTGAAGCCCGAGGTGATCCTGTTCGACGAGCCGACCTCGGCCCTCGACCCGATCGCGACGGGCAAGATCGAACAGCTGATCGCCGAGTTGAAGCAGCAGTTCACGATCCTGATCGTCACCCACAACATGCAGCAGGCCGCCCGCTGCTCCGACTTCACCGCCTTCATGTACCTGGGCGAACTGGTCGAGCACGGCGTGACCCAGCAGATCTTCACCAAGCCCTCGAAGCAGCAGACCGAGGACTACATCACCGGCCGGTTCGGCTGAGCCAGGAGCGCACCATGGGCACCGAACACATCGTCAAGAGCTTCGACGCCGAGCTCGAGCGCATCAACGGCGAGATCACCCGCATGGGCGAAATGGCCCTGGGCCAGATCGAGGCGGCCGTGGACGTGCTGCAGCGCCGCGACAGCAAGGCGGCGGAGCGCGTCACCATCAACGACGACGCCATCGACGAGCTCGAGCAGGTCATTTCGAACGACGTGTTGCGCGTTCTGGCCCTGCGCCAGCCGATGGCCCGCGACCTGCGCGAGGTCTACGCCGCCCTGCGCATCGCCGCCGACATCGAACGCATCGGCGACTACGCCTCCAACGTGGCCAAGCGCTCGATGGTGCTGAACCAGAGCGCCCCCGTTGCCCCGGCCCGCGGATTGCCTGCGCTGGCCGAGCTGGCGAGCAGCCTGCTCGCTGAAGCGCTGGAAGCCTACCGCCTCCGCGACGCCGATCGCGCCGCCGCCATGCGCGACCGCGACGCCGAGCTCGATGCCGCCTACACCAGCCTGTTCCGCGAGCTGCTGACGTACATGGCCGAGGATCCGAAGCAGATCACGCCCTGCACGCACCTGCTGTTCATGGCCAAGAACATCGAACGCATCGGCGACCACGCCACCAACATCGCCGAGAACACCTGGTTCCTCGTGCACGGCGAATCGATGGCCGGCAGCCGCGAGAAGGCCGACAAGACCAGCGAGTAAGGGCAATGACCCGCTGGGAGCGGCCTCCGATCGGCCCGCCGGCGTTCGCGGCACACGGAGCCGTGGACCCGTCGACGTCGCCGGGAACCGGTGCCCGTGTGATCTACATCGACGCCACGGGGCCATTCAACCGCGAAATGGTCGACAGGATCCGCGAGATCTACACCCCGGCATTCCGCGAGCTCGCGCAACACGGTCCGTTCGGCCACATCAGCATCTTCCACGGCAGCATGCTGGCGACCCCGGAGGCCTTCGACGCCTTCGTGGTCCTGCTGGGGGACTGGAAGGCGGCGGGCATCCATCCGGCGGCGAATGCCTACGTGGTGTCCCGGGACGTCGAGGGTCTCACGTTCGTCGAGTCGCACTACCGCCAAGCGTGGCGAGCCGCGCCCTTCGAGATCTTCGAACACAGGGACGACGCCGAGGGCTGGATCGCCCGCAAGCTGGCCGAGGCCTCGTGAGCCGGACCGCCCAGACCGGGCGGCGCGCGGGGCCCTAGGCCGTGATCGCGCACCCCATGCGCGGAAGGATCACCGCCCACATCGCGGGACGCGTGCTGTTCTTCGAGTCGGCCGGCCCCTTCGATGGCGAAGTGGTGGAGGCCGTCATCCGCGCCTACCAACCGCTGCTCCAGCGCTTGGCCAACGGCGGGCCCTTCGCACACATCAGCGTTTTCCACGGCAGCATGCTGGCCACGCCCGCGGCGCTGGATGCCTTCGACCATCTGCTCGGCGAATGGCGGCGCTCCGGCCTTTCCCCGCTCGCGAACGCCTATGTCGCGGCAGCCGACATCGAGGGGCGCGGCCAGATGATGCCGATCTTCGCCGGCGTGTTCAGCGGCTTCAGTCCCTTCCGCGACTTCGAGCGACTCGAAGAGGCCGAGGCCTGGGTTCGCCAAAGGCTCGCCGCAATCGGCTGAGTGTGTGGGGCTTCGCCGCTTCGCGGGTGGCGGTAGCGGATTCAAACGGCAGGGCGTCGCTGGATGCGCGACTCGGGATGACGCGCCGGGTCGATGGCGCCATCGCTGTTGCCGCCTGCGAAGCCGATGGGTAGCGTGGCTGGCCCCTCCCGCCTCCTCATCCCCCCCCCTTGACGCTCTACGCCCTCAAGCCCCGCTTCCAGGCCCTGCTCCGCCCCGGCGTCGCCGCACTCGCCCGTGCCGGGGTCACCGCCAACCAGGTCACCGTCGCGGCGTGCCTCGCGTCGGTGGTCCTCGGTACGGTGCTGGCCCTCGATCCGCGCCCCATTCTGTTCCTGCTCTTGCCGGCGTGGATGCTGCTGCGCATGGCCTTGAACGCGGTCGACGGCATGCTCGCGCGCGAGTTCGGCCAACAATCGCGTCTGGGGGGCTACCTCAACGAGCTCACCGACGTCGTCGCCGACAGCGCGCTGTTCCTGCCCATCGCTTTCGTCGCACCGTTCGCGCCGGCTTGGGTCGTCGCCGTGGTGCTGCTCGCCGTGCTGAGCGAGTACGCCGGCGCGCTCGGCCCGATGATGGGAAGCACGCGCCGCTACGAGGGCCCGCTGGGCAAGAGCGACCGCGCGTTCGTGTTCGGCGGGCTCGGCCTGTGGCTCGGCCTCGCCGGATCGCTGCCAGCGTGGATCGCGTGGCTGATGCCGGCGCTGTGCCTGCTGCTGGCGTGGACGATCATCCATCGCGTCCGTGCCGGACTCGCCACCCCCCTCCCCCCCAAGGACGCCTGAAACGCATGCGCCACTGCAAGGAATCGACCTTCGCCTGCCACGACGGCACCGCGCTGTTCTACCGGCACTGGCCGGCCCAAGGCCCCTCCCGCGGTGCCGTCGTCCTGTTCCATCGTGGCCACGAGCACGGCGGCCGCACGGCCCACCTCGCCGAGGAACTGGATCTGCCGGAGTTCGACGTCTTCGCCTGGGATGCGCGCGGCCACGGCCGCTCACCCGGCGATCGCGGCGACAGCCCGTCATTCGGCACCTCGGTGCGCGACGTGCAGGACTTCATCGATCACATCGGGACGGCTCACGGCATCGAGCCCGAGCGCATCGCCGTGGTGGCACAGAGCGTGGGCGCCGTGCTGGCGGCCACCTGGGTGCATGACTACGCCCCGAAGATCCGCGCCCTGGTGCTGGCCTCGCCGGCCTTCCAGGTGAAGCTCTACGTCCCGTTCGCACGGGCCGGCCTGCGCCTGATGCAGGCGCTGCGCGGCAACTTCTTCGTCAACAGCTACGTCAAGGCCAAGTTCCTGACGCACGATCCTGCGCGCATCGCCAGCTACGAAGCCGACCCGCTGGTGACGCGCCCGATCTCGGTGCGCATCCTGCTGGGGCTCTACGACGCCGCCGAGCGCGTGGTCGAGGACGCGCAGGCCATCCACGTGCCCACGCAGCTGCTCGTTTCGGGCGCCGACTTCGTCGTGCACCACGGGCCGCAGCACCGCTTCTTCGAACGGCTCGGCACGCCGATCAAGGAAAAGCACGTGCTGCCCGGCTTCTTCCACGACACGCTGGGCGAGAAAGACCGGCACATCGCGCTCGCGAAGGTTCGCCGCTTCGTGCTGCAGCGCTTCGATGCACCGCTCGCGATCCCCGACCTGCGCCGCTCGCATGAAGCCAGCGAGAGCCAGATCGAATCGGATGCGCTGGCCGCGCCGCTGCCATGGTGGTCGCCGCGCGCCTGGTACTGGGCGATGACGAAAGCGTCGCTCCGGTTCGGCGCGCTGTTCTCGACGGGGCTGAAGCTCGGTGAGGGCACCGGCTATGACTCGGGGAGCACCCTGGACTTCGTCTATCGCGATCGCGCGGAAAGCGGCAACCCGATCGGCAAGCTGATCGACCGCGTCTACCTCGGCTCGATCGGTTGGCGCGGCATCCGGGTGCGCAAACGCCACGTGGAAGCGCTACTTCGTCGGGCCATGGCGCGGCTGCGCGTCGCGGGCCAGCCGGTGCGGGTCATGGACATCGCTGCCGGCCACGGCCGCTACGCGCTGGAGTTCTTCACCGATGCCGAGCAGCGCCCCGACGCCATCCTGCTTCGCGACTACAGCCCGGTGAACGTCGAGCAGGGGCGGGCGCTGATCGAGGCCAAGGGACTCGCGGGCATGGCCCGCTTCGAACAGGCCGACGCCTTCGACCGCGCGCAGGTGGCCAGTGCGCAGCCCGCACCGACGCTCGGCATTGTCTCGGGCCTGTACGAGCTGTTTCCGGACAACTCACTGCTCGAAGCCTCGCTGGCCGGCCTGGCCGAGGCCATCCCGGTGGGCGGCTACCTCGTCTACACGGGCCAGCCCTGGCATCCCCAGCTGGAGCTGATTGCGCGAGGCCTGACCAGCCATCGCCAGGGCGCGGCCTGGGTCATGCGCCGGCGCAGCCAGCGCGAGATGGACCAGCTCGTCGAGGCCGCAGGTTTCCGCAAGCTCGAACAGCGCATCGACGAGTTCGGCATCTTCACGGTGTCGTTGGCCCAGCGCATCGCATGAGCCCGGCACCGATCGCGTGGCGGCGGGGACTGGCCTGGCTGGCCTTCCTCGGCCCGTTCTTCTACCTGAGCTACGGCATCGCCAACCATCTCGCGGCCACGCGCGGGGACGTGCCGTCGGTCGTGTTCGACTGGGAGCATGCAGTCCCCTTCGTGGCATGGAGCATCGTGCCGTACTGGTCGATCAACGCCTTCTACGCGGCCTCGCTCTTCGTGCATCGCAGCGTGGCCGCCGTGGACGTGCAGGGGCGGCGACTGCTGACCGCGCAGCTGGTGGCCGTGGCCTGCTTCCTGCTGTGGCCGCTGCACTTCAGCGTTGAACGCCCCGACACCGACGGGCTGCCCGGCGCGATGTTCGACGCGCTCACCAGCTTCGACAAGCCCTACAACCAGGCGCCATCCCTGCACATCGCGCTGCTGGTCATCCTGTGGACGGTCTACACGCCGAAGCTGCGGCCTGCGCTGAGACCGCTGCTCCACGCGTGGTTCTTGCTGATCGGCATCTCGGTGCTGACGACCTACCAACACCACTTCATCGATATTCCGACCGGCGCGCTGCTCGGCGCGTTCTGCCTGTGGCTCTGGCCGGAGCACGGCCCTTCACCGCTGGCCAGCGCAGGCTGGACCGGGGACCCGGCCCGACGACGGATGGCGCTGCGCTATGCGCTCGGTTCGGTCGCCTGCGCGGCCGTCGCGGCGGCCATCGGCGGCACGGCTTGGTGGCTGCTGTGGCCCGCCGTGAGCCTGCTGCTGGTGGCACTGGCCTACGCCGTACTCGGCACCTCGGTGTTCCAGAAGCAGGCCGATGGCCGTCTGCCGCCGGGGGCAAGGCTGCTCCTGCTGCCGTACCTGATCGCCGCGCGCGTCAACCAGTGGGCGTGGACGCGCGCCCTGCCGGCAGACGCCATGGTCGCGGACGATGTGCGGCTCGGTCGCGTGCCGCGCTGGGGGGAATCGTTGCCATCCTCAACGGCGTTGCTCGACCTGAGCGCGGAGCTTCATACCCCCGCGACGAACAGCGAAAGCCTGCCCTGCCTGGATCTCGTGCCTCCCGACCCCGAACGGCTCAAGCATGCCGCGGAGCGGATCGAAGCACTCCGCCACGGCCAGACCGTGCGCGTGGCCTGCGCGCTGGGTTTTTCCCGCAGCGCCTGCGCCGTGGCCACCTGGCTGCTGCGCAGCGGCCGCGCGCCCGGCCTCGACGAAGCCATCGAGCGACTGCGTGCGGCACAGCCTCGGCTGGTGATCGGCGAGGCGCAGCGCGCCGCCATCCTCAAGGCCAGCGCATGAGCGGGAACATCGCCAGCGACCGCAAGCTCGCTGCGCAGGCCGCCGACGTGCTGCGTCGGCCCCGCGGCCTCCCCTGGGCCATCGCCACCCTGATGCTTCTCGCCGGATTCGGCGTGTCGTTCGCAAGCAGCGCCGAGACGCTCGCCATGTCCGCGCTCGCCTTGCTGGCGGGTGCCGTGGCCGCCTACTCCACCGCCCGCGCTCGCTACGATGCGGTCGTCTTCCGCGATTGGGCCGCCGCGGACGACCTGCGTGGCGAGGTCGCACGTTTCGACGCACGCTGGTCACGCACGACCCCAGAGCGCTCGCGACCGATGGCGGAGCGCGTGATCGGCGCCTTGCGTTGGAAACAGCGCAGCCTGGTCGCGACGGGTGCCCAGGGATGCTTCGTCGCCGCCGGCCTTTGGCCGCTCCGTCACCTGCTGGACTGATCCGATGCTGGCTCGACTCGCCGCCACTGCCATCACCGCCGCCACCCGCCTGCTCACCGGTGCACGCACCATCTGGATGGCGCCTCCGCCCCACGGCCTGCAGCGGGTGTACTTCGCCAACCACAGCAGCCACGGTGATTTCGTGCTGCTGTGGTCCTCGCTCGATCCGGGCGAACGCGCCCGCACGCGGCCCGTCGCCGGCGCCGATTACTGGAATGGGGACCCGCTGCGGCGCTTCATCGGCCAGCGCGTGTTCCGCGCCGTGCTGGTCGACCGGAACCCGGCCACCCGCAAGACCGATCCGATCGAACAGATGCTCGAGGCGATCGACGCCGACGACTCGCTGATCCTCTTCCCGGAAGGCACGCGCAACCTTACCGACGAGCGCCTGCTTCCGTTCAAGTCCGGGCTCTGGCACGTGGGGCGCCGGCGCCCGGCGCTGAACCTCGTGCCGGTTTGGATCGACAACCTCAACCGGGTGATGCCGAAGGGTGAGCTGCTGCCGGTGCCCCTGCTGTGCACGGTGCGCTTTGGTGAACCGCTGCACGTCGACGAAGGCGAACCCAAGGACGCCTTCCTGCACCGCGCCCGCGAAGCCCTGCTCGCCTTGGCCCCCGAACAGGACGACCGCTGATGCCCGATCTCGCCAATCCGTTCGTGCTCCTCTTCAGCGGCCTGGGCGGTACGCTGCTGTTCGCCAGCCTCGTCGGCCTCGTCCTGCGCCACGCCGTCGCCAAAGGCCAGCCGCATGCGGTCATCGACAACCTCGTCGCCCGCGTCAACGCCTGGTGGTGGATGGTGGGCCTGCTCGGCCTGGTGTTCTGGATGGGGCGCAGTGCCGTCATCGGCTTTTTCGCCGTGCTGAGCTTCCTCGCGCTGCGCGAGTTCCTCACCATCACCGACACGCGTCGCGGCGACCACCACGCCCTGCTGGCCAGCTTCTTCCTCTGCCTGCCGGTGCACTACGCGCTGATCTGGGTCGACTGGTACAGCCTGTGGTCGATCCTCGTGCCCGTTTACGGCTTCCTGTTGCTGCCCATCCTCGCGGCGTTGAGTGGCGACCCGAAACGCTTCCTGACGCGTGCGGCCACGATCCAGTGGGGCGTGATGGTGGCGGTGTACTGCCTGTCGCACCTGCCCGCCCTGCTCGACCTGCGCATCCCCGGTCACGAAGGCCGCGGCATGCTGCTGATCGCGTTCCTGATCCTCGTCGTGCAGGGCAGCGATGTGCTGCAGTACGTCTGGGGCAAGCTGCTCGGCCGCCACAAGCTCTCGCCCACGCTGTCGCCCTCGAAGACCTGGGAAGGGCTGATCGGCGGCATCCTCAGCGCCACCGCGCTCGGCGCGGCGATGGCCTGGATGACGCCGTTCACGCCGCTGCAGGCCGCGGGCCTCGCCTTCGCCAGCTGCGTGATGGGCTTCTTCGGCGGGCTGGTGCTCTCGGCGATCAAGCGCGACCGCGGCATCAAGGACTGGGGGCACCTGATCGAGGGCCACGGCGGCATGCTCGACCGCCTCGATTCCCTGTGTTTCTCGGCGCCGATCTTCTTCCATCTCGTGCGCTACTTCTGGACCTGAGGGGCCGGCGCGCGGCGGCTGGTATCCTGCGCGAATGAGCGATTTCGACGAACAGGGCCCGCAGGGCACGCCCGCCGCCACCGGCGCGCCGGCGATGGCCTCGCGCTTCCGCGGATTCCTGCCCGTCGTCGTCGACGTCGAGACCGGCGGCTTCGAATCGGCGCGGCATGCGCTGCTCGAAATCGCCGCGGTGCCGATCGAGATGGACGACGAGGGCTTCCTGTTCCCCGGGGAGACGGTGAGCGTGCATGTCGAGCCGGCGCCCGGCCTCGAGATCGATCCCAAGTCGCTGGAGATCACCGGCATCCAGCTCGACCACCCGTTCCGCGACGCGCAGCCCGAGAAGATCGCGCTGGACCGCATCTTCACTCCGGTGCGCGCGGCGGCGAAGCGCAACGGCTGCCAGAGGGCGATCCTCGTCGGCCACAACGCGCACTTCGACCTCGGTTTTCTCAACGCCGCGATCGCGCGGGTCGGGCACAAACGCAGCCCCTTCCATCCCTTCAGCACGATGGACACGGTCACGCTGGCCGGCATGGCGTATGGCCAGACGGTGCTGGCGAAGGCGGTGCAGGCCGCCGGCCTGCCTTGGGACGGCAACGAAGCGCATTCCGCCGTGTACGACACCGAGCGCACGGCCCAGCTCTTCTGCGCGGTCATGAACCGCTGGAAGCAGTTCAACGACCTCGACCTGCTGCGCGCCGCGCAGGACTGAACCCGCATGGCCACCGACGCCGATTTCGCCGAGTACGTCCGCGAGCAGTCCCGCGCCGCCGGCGACGTCGCGCTGAAGAAGATGTTCGGCGAGTACGCCGTCTACGTGGACGGCGCCGTCGTGGCGCTGGCCTGCGACAACCAGCTGTTCCTGAAGCCCACGCCGGCGACGGCGGCAAGGCTGGCAACGGCGCCGATGGCACCGCCCTACCCCGGGGCCAAGCTGCACGCGGTCATCGACGAATGGCTGGACGACCCCGAAGCGCTGGCCGCGCTGCTGCGCGACACCGCGAAGGCGCTGCCGCCGCCGAAGCCGAAGGCGGCGAAGAAAGCCGCGGCCAAAGCGGCCGCGCCGAAGCCGCCGAAACGCTGAGCGCTTACGCCGGGGATTTCGGCGCGCGGAACTTCGCCGCACGCTCCGCCAGACCGCGCCACAGCCCGTAAAGGCTGATCGCGATCCACGCGATCTGCATCAGGAAAGGCGTGAGCACGTCGGTGATCGGCGCCGGCGAGCCGAAGATCGACGCGAGGATGAAGATCGATCCGAACAGGTTGGCCAGCTGGTAGCCGATCGAGCCGCCCTGCAGCTTGCCGGCCTGCAGCAGCGCATAGGCCAGCAGCACGAAGCCGATGCCGGCCATGCCGACGAAGTCGAACCACTGCAGGCTCATGCCGCGCCCCGCTGGCGCACCGCCTCGAACAGCGCCACGCCCGTCGCGACGGAGACATTGAGGCTCTCCATGTCGCCCGGCATCGGGATGCGGACGAGCTGGTCGCAGGTCTCGCCGGTGAGCCGGCGCAGGCCATCGCCTTCACCGCCCAGCACCAAGCCCACGTTCCCCTTGAGGTCGAGCGAGTAGAACGAGGCCTTGGCTTCGCCCGCGAAGCCGTACAGCCACACGCCCAGCTCCTTCAGTTCGCGCAGCGCGCGGGCCAGGTTGGTCACCTGCACCAGCGCGATGCGGTCGGCGGCGCCGGCGGCGGTCTTGCGCACCGTCGCGGTGACGCCCACCGCCTTGTCCTTCGGGATGACCACGCAGGTCACGCCCGCGGCGGCGGCGCTGCGCAGGCAGGCACCAAGGTTGTGCGGGTCCTGAACGCCGTCGAGCACCAGCACGAGGGCTTTGCCCTCCGCGCCTTCAATGAGGCCCTTCAAGTCTTTCTCGTCGAGCAGCTTGGCGGCCTCGTAGCGCGCGGCCACGCCCTGGTGGCGGGTGCCGCCGGCGATGCCTTCCAGCGCCTGCGTGTTCACCTTGCGCACCGGGATACCGCAGTCGACGGCCTCCTTCTCGATCTCGGAAAGGCGCGGGTTCTTGCCGCTGTTCTCCATCAGCACTTCGCGCACGTTGGCGACGTCGTGCTCGAGGGCGGAGGCCACGGCATTGATGCCGACGATCCAGCTGGTCTTGCTCATGAGGGATTCCGTGTCGTGGGGATCAACGGCGGCGCTTCGGCGCGCCGCCCTTGCCCGGGGCCTTGCCGGCACCGGCTTTGGCGGCGCCGCGCGGCGCCTTGGCGTTGGGGTGCGGGCGGGCGACCGGCGTGCCGCCCTTGCGCGGCGTGTCGATCTCGTCGGGCAGCACCAGCTTGAAGTCGATGCGGCGGTCCTCGACCGAGGCGCGCAACACCTTCACGCGCACGGTGTCGCCGAGCGACCACGCGAGGCCCCGGCGCTCGCCGGCCAGCGTCTTCCGCGTGGCGTCGAAGTGGTAGTAGTCGTGCGGCAGCATGGTCACGTGGACGAGGCCGTTGACCTTCGACTCCAGCAGCTCGACGAACAGGCCGAAGCTGGTGACGCCGCTGACGACGCCGTCGAAATCACTGCCGACGTGCTGTTCCATCCACGCGCTGCGGTAGCGCTCGTCGACCTCGCGCTCGGCCTCGTCGGCACGGCGCTCCTTCTCCGAGCAGGCGAGGCAGAGCGTGCCCATCTCCTTCTCGGTGTAGCTGAAATCGCTGGCGCTGCCGCCATTGAGGATGTGCTTGATCGACCGGTGCAGCAGAAGGTCCGGGTAGCGCCGGATCGGCGAGGTGAAGTGGCCGTAGCTTTCCAGCGCGAGGCCGAAGTGGCCGATGTTCTCGATGGAATACTGCGCGAGGCTCTGCGAGCGCAGCAGCACCGTCTCCAGCAGGGCGGCGTCCGGACGCTTGCGCACCTTGCGCAGCAGGGCGGTGAAGTCCTTGGGCTCGACCTTCTGCCACGGCGGCAGCTTGAGGCCGAACTCCATCAGGAACTCCAGCAGCTCGGTGTACTTGCGCTCCGGCGGGCGGTCGTGGATGCGGAACGGTGCCGGGATCTTCTTGCGGATGACGAAGCGCGCGGCCTCGACGTTCGCCGCGATCATGCATTCCTCGATCAGCTTGTGGGCGTCGTTGCGCTCCAGCATGCCGGCCTGGATCACCTCGCCCTTGGCATCGAGCACGAAGCGCACCTCGCCCGATTCGAACTCGATCGCGCCGCGCTCGCTCCGCGCCTTCGACAGCACGCGGTAGAGCTGGTGCAGGGCCTCGATCTGCGGCCGCAGCGAACCGAGTTGGACGAGCGCTTCCTCGTCGCCGTCGATGGCTTTGCCGACCGTCGTGTAGGTCAGGCGGGCGTGCGAACGCATCACCGCCTCGTAGAACTTCGAGCGCGTCACCCTGCCGTCGAAATCCACGCGCATGTCGCAGACGAAGCACAGGCGGTCGACCTTGGGGTTCAGCGAGCAGATGCCGTTGCTCAGCGTCTCCGGCAGCATCGGCACGACGAAGCCGGGGAAGTACACCGACGTACCGCGTTGCACGGCCTCGGCGTCGAGCGCCGTGCCTGGGCGCACGTAGGCCGAGACGTCGGCGATGGCGACGATCAGGCGGAAGCCCTTGCCGTCCGCCTCGCACCACACGGCGTCGTCGAAGTCCTTGGCGTCCTCGCCGTCGATGGTGACCAGGGGCACGTTGCGCAGGTCAACGCGCTTCGCTGCGACGTCGGCCGGGACTTCGAGCGGCACCGCCTCGGCCTCGTGGAGCGTCTCCTGCGGGAACTCGTGCGGCAGGTTGTGGGTGTGGATCGCCGCTTCGACCACGCGCGAGGCGGTGAGTCGATCACCCAGCACGACCAGGATCCGGCCGAAGGGCGGGCGGCCCGACTCGGGCGGCGCCGTGATCTCGGCGACCACGCGCTGGCCTTCCTTCGCACCATTGCGGGCCAGCGGCGGGATCAGCACCTCGGCGAGGATGCGGCGGTCGTCGGGCACGACGTAGCCGATGCCGGCCCGCTCCTCGAAGCGGCCCATCACGCGGGTGAGGCGGCGTTCCAGCACTTCGACGACCGCGCCTTCCCGGCGGCCGCGACGATCGACGCCGGTGACGCAGCCGAGCACGCGGTCGCCGTGCATCACCTTGCGCATCTCGTTCGGCGGCAGGAACAGGTCGTCGCTGCCGTCCTCGGGCTTCAGGAAGCCGAAACCGTCCGGGTTGGCGATGACGCGGCCCGGGATGAGGTCGAGTCGCTCGGCCGGTGCGAAGCCGCCGCGACGGTTCAGCAGCAATTGGCCGTCGCGCACCATCGCGGCGAGCCGCTTCGACAGGGCTTCGAAACGGTCGGGCGCCTCGAGCGCGAACGCTTTCGCCAGTTCATCGGCGGTCACGGGGCCGGGCGCGGCGACGAGGTGGGCGAGGATGGCTTCGCGGCTGGTGATCGGATTCTCGTAGCGCTGCGCCTCGCGGCCCGCGTGCGGATCAGCCGGGCCGCGGGCGGCCGGCGGCGCGCTGGCAGGCGCGTCCACACCGTAGGGGTCGTAGCTGCGTGGCCGGGGCCCGGGGCGTCCGCTACCCCGCGTCGTCTCGGGCATCCACGGCGCCTTGGCCGGCGCCTTGCCTCTGCCGCCGCCGGACGCGCTGCCCGGACCCTTGCCGGGGCCTTTGCCCCGGCTGCCTTTCGATTTGGTCATGGTCAGCAGCATACCGCGCGGCGACGGCCGGGCGTTGACAGGCCGACGCGCGGCCCGTAATCTTCACGGCCTTCCAGCGCCTCCGGCGTTGCGAGGCACCTGCCCAGGTGGCGGAATTGGTAGACGCACTAGTTTCAGGTACTAGCGGGTAAAACCGTGGAGGTTCGAGTCCTCTCCTGGGCACCAGATATCGAAAACCCGCCGCAAGGCGGGTTTTTTATTGGCTGCGGCCAGCGCAAGCGCGGGGCACCTCCCCGCCAAAAGCCTTCAGCGCGCCAGCAGGTCCTCGTGGAAAGCGCCGATCGGCCGCTCCGGGTGGCGGATCTGGATCTCGAGGATCCACAGCGCATCCGCCGGCTCGTGGCCGATCGCCCCGAGATCAGGCGCTTTGTGGATCGCGTGCGGGAAGTCGCCGACGCGATGGCCCTTCACGTCGTGGTTGAACACCCAGCCCATCGCCGTGGCCTCGCGCTTGGCGAAGGCGTAGAGCTCACGGCCGGTCGGGCGCAGCTCGCGCCATGCGGCGGCGACGCGGTCCCAGAGCTCGCGGCAGGCCTCGGCGCACGCGCGCATCGTCTCGTCCTCGCCCACCACGAAGGTGGTGCCGGCATCGCCCTCGTGGCCCTCCCACACGGCCCCGAGGTCGACGAAGAACAGGTCGTTCTCGCCGAGTACCGCGTCAACGGGCGAGCGCTCCTTCCACATCAGCCGCGTGTTCGGGCCGATGCGGACGATGTCCGGGTGCCAGCGCCGCTGGTAGCCCAGCGAAGCCAGCACCTCGCCGGCGAGGGCCTTGGCCTCGCTCTCGCGCATGCCGGGCCGCACGCGACGGCCGATGGCGTTCACTGCCTCCCAGGTCTTGGCCTGCGCGTGCAGCAGGGCCTCGCGGCGGTAGCCCGCACCGGTGCGCTCATGGGCTTCGGCACTCATTGCGCACCTCCTGCGGCATGGCCCCAGAGCAGCCGGTTGAGCGGCGGAAGGTTGCCGGCCGCCAGCGCCCAGCCACGCAGGGCGACGGCCGGCATTGCTGCATTCGAATAGACGTCGTGGATGGCCTCGAAGGCCCGCGCCGACACCACGTTGTCGCTGTGCCGGCGCCGGGCCCAGCGCGACAGCATCGTTTCCGAGATCGGCGCACGGCGCCGCGACAGGGCGTCGTCCACGCCCGCGAGGAGTTCGCCGACGTCGCGAAGACCGAGGTTCACGCCCTGCCCGGCCAGCGGATGCACGGCGTGCGCGGCGTCGCCGAGCAAGGCGATGCGCCCGTCGCGCAGGCGCGTCGCGAGCTGGCGTTTCAGCGGGAAGGCGATGCGCGGCGAATCGAGCGCGAGATCACCAAGCACGCGGTCGGAGGCGCGGGTGATCTCGGCGTTGAATTGCGCCTCGGGCACGTTGGCGAGGCGATCGGCCTCGTCCTGCGGCAGCGACCAGACGATCGATACGCGGCCATCGGCGCAAGGCAGCAGGGCCAGCGGCCCGGTGGGCAGGAAGCGCTGCCAGCAGGTGGCATCGTGCGGGCGCTCCGCACGCAGGTAGGCGACCAGCCCCTTCGCCGCGTAGTCGCGGGCATCGACATCGATGCCGACCAGCCCACGCACCGCAGAGGCCGCGCCGTCCACACCGAACGCCCATGCGGCGCGCACGCGGCGCTGGCCGGACAGGCGGAGCGTCACGTCGTCGTCGCCGGGCTCAAGGCCTTCGACGGCGGCCTCGAGGATCGGCACGCCCGCGGCGCCGAGCGCCGCCTGGAGGCGATCAACCAGCAGCCCGTGTTCGACGATGTGGCCCAGGCGCGGCACGCCAAGCGCGGCGGCGTCGAAGCGCAAGGGCGCGCCACCGCCGGCATCCCAGACCTGCATCGCCGCGTAGGGCTGGGCGCGTGCGGCTCGCACCACGGGCCAGACCCCCAGTGCGGCCAACAGCGCCTCGCTATCCGGCGCGATCGCATACACGCGAAGGTCCGGCGCGTCGGCGCGCCACGCGGCCGGGGTCGCGGACTCGACCACCGCGACGTCGAGTCCGCGGCGCTTCAAGCCCAGTGCCAGGGCGCTGCCGACGATGCCCGCACCGACAACGACGGCATCGAATCGACGACGTTCGACCGAGGCGCTCATGCGGCGTCCCTCGCCAGCGTGGGCACCTGCCCGCGGAAGCCCATCGCCCCGGCGACGAAGCCCGCGCGCAGCCCGGCATCGAGGTTCATCGCGGCGAAACCGAGGCTGCGCCCCAGCCGGTGCAAGGACGACTCGCTCGACGTCACCCGGGCGAGGCCATCGCTGAACGCGAGCGTGGCGTCCCGATCGATGCGTCGGCGCGCGACATGGGCCGACAACACCGTCCCCGCGCCGGGATCGTCCGTGCCCGCGGCCCGCGCCTCGGTCAGCACGTCGACAAGGGTCAAGGCGTCGCGCAAGCCGAGGTTGAAGCCCTGCGCGCCGATCGGATGGATCGTCTGCGCGGCATTGCCGACCAACACCAGACGCTCGGCGACCAGCACTTGCGCCACCACGCGCCGGAGCGGCCACGCGCTGCGCGCACCGACCTCGCGCACGGCGCCAGCCCGCCAGCCGATGCGGCGCTGGAACACCTCGGCGAACGCGCGGTCGTCGAGCGCCATCACCGCCTCCGCCTCGTCGGATGCCACGCCCATCAGGGCGCCATGGCGCCCACCCGCCATCGGCAGCAGGGCGCAGGGTCCGGTCGAGGTCAAGCGCTCGTAGGCCATGCCGAGAACGGCGCCGCCCATGCGCACCGAGGTGACGACCAGAGTCTGTCCATAGTCGTGGGTATCGACGCCGATACCCGCCGCCGCGCGCAGGGGCGAGGCGGTCCCGTCGGCCGCCACCACGAGCCGTGCCCGCCAACGCTGCAAGGTCGGCGTCGAATCCGGCTCGCCCACACTGGCGTGGACGTCGAGCACTCGCCTGCCGTCCTCGGCGGTCCCCAGCGGCGTGGCCGTCCCGCGCACCGCCACCACGCCCGGCAGCGCGGCCACGGCCTGCTGCAAGGCCGCGCCGAGGTCTCCCGCCAGCACCACCCCGCCGAAGGCCTCGCGGCCGGCATCCCGCGCGGCAACCTCCAAGACTCCGAAATCGCCCTCCCGGCTCACCTGCAGGCGTTCGATGGCCGTCGGCGGCGTGGCGAGGCGCGCCAATACGCCGAGGCGCCCCAGGGCATTGAGGCTCGCGGCAGCCAGCGCCAGTTTTCGCGGATCGGCCGACAGCGGTGCCGGGCCGCCGCCGGCGTCCACCAGACCCACGGCCAGTCCCAGGGGCGCCAGCGCGCAGGCGAGGCTGCAGCCCACGAGGCCGCCGCCCACCACCACCACGTCGAAATCAGGGTTCTCCATGGGCCCCAAGGATACGCGGCCGGTCCGAGGCCGCGGTCGTCGGCCGGTCACGGCGGGCGAGCCATCGGCTAGACTCACGGTCTTCGATTCCGCTGCCGACCGTCCTCCATGCGCCTTGCCGTCCGCCCCGCTCTCGCGGTGTTCGCTGCCCTCGCCCTGCTCATGGCCGCCACGCGCGCCCACCACTTCGGCGCCATCCCGGACGCCTCGTGGGCGGTCTTCTTCGCTTCGGGCGTCTACCTCGCGGGCCACCAGCGCTGGGCCTTCCCGGCCCTGATGGCGCTGGCCGTGGTCGTCGACTACCTCGTGATCTCGGCCACCGGCGTGGATTTCTGGTCGCACTACTGCGTCTCGCCGGGCTACTGGTTCCTGCTGCCGGCCCACGCCGCGCTGATGGCGGCCGGCCAGTGGGCTGCCGCGAGGGGCCTCGCGCCGCGTTGGGCCCTGTTGGGTCGCCTGGTGCTTGCGCTCGCTGCGGGCGCAGCCGCCTGCCATCTGCTCGCCCAGGGCGGCTTCTACTGGTTCAGCAGCAGCGTGGCCGAGCCCACGCTTGCCGGCTGGGCGAAGAACTACACCGACTGGCTGCTGCCCTACGCGCAGGTCGCGTTCGCCTGGACCGGCGTGGTTGCGGCCCTGCATGTCGCCCTGCAACCTCTGCTCGCGCGCCTGCCGAAGGCGGCCGTGAAGGCCGACTGACGCCACCGCCACGCGCAGGGGGCGAGACTGTCGCCCCATCCGATGACAGGAGCCCCGCGTGGGCAACCGCCTTTCCAAGATCTACACCCGCACCGGCGACGACGGCAGCACCGGCCTCGGAGACGGCGCCCGCGTGTCGAAGGATTCGGCCCGCGTCACCGCTTACGGCACCGTCGACGAAGCGAACAGCGCCATCGGCATCGTGCTGGCCTGCGAGATCCCCGAGTCGATCCGGAACGTGCTCGTCGCGGTGCAGCACCAGCTCTTCGACCTCGGCGGCGAGCTCTGCATTCCCGGCCATGCCGCCATCTTCGACGCCGACATCCAGGCGCTCGAGGACACGCTCGACCGCTTCAACGCCGACCTGCCGCCGCTGAAGGATTTCATCCTGCCCGGTGGCGGCATGGCGGCCGCGCAGGCGCACCTCGCGCGCACCATCTGCCGTCGCGCCGAGCGCGAGGTGGTGACGCTCTCGCACCACGACGCCGTGCGCCCGGAAGCGATCCGCTACCTCAACCGCCTCTCCGACCTGCTCTTCGTGCTGTGCCGCGTGCTGGCGCGCGAGAGCGGCCACGGTGAAGTGCTCTGGCGCCACGACCGCCGGCGCTGATGCGCGTCTACACGCACCCGTCCTGCCTCGCCCACCAGCCCGGCCCGGGGCATCCGGAGTGCCCGGCGCGCCTGCAGGCCGTGACGGAAGCCCTGCGCGCCGCCATCCAGCCGCTGGAGTGGATCGAGGCGCCGCTCGCGACCCGCGAAGCGGCCGAGCGCGCGCACACCAAGGCCTTGGTCGATGCGATCTTCGACGCCCGCTTCGACGGCGAGGTCCTCGTTCGCCTCGATGCCGATACCGCGATGTCGCCGGAGTCCCCAGAAGCGGCCCGGCGCGCGGCCGGTGCGGTCGTCGCGGCGGTCGACGCGGTGATGGCCGGAGAAATCACGCGAGCCTTCTGCGCGGTGCGCCCGCCTGGGCACCACGCCACCCGCGATACGGCCATGGGCTTCTGCCTGCTGAACGGCATCGCCATCGGCGCGGCGCATGCCGTGCACGTGCATGGCCTGTCGCGGGTCGCGGTGGTGGATTTCGACGTGCACCACGGCAACGGCACCGAGGCGATCTTCGCCGCAGAGCCACGCGTCGCCTACCTGAGCTCGCACCAGCACCCGCTCTATCCCGGCACCGGCATGGAAAGCGATACGGGCGTCGGCAACGTCGTCAACGCACCGCTGCCGCTGCGCGCGGGCAGCGCTGTCTTCCGCGATGCGTGGCGGGCCCGGCTGTTGCCGGCACTCGAAGCGTTCCGGCCGCAACTGGTGCTCGTGTCGGCCGGTTTCGACGGCCACCATCTCGACCCGCTGGCCGATCTCGAGCTGACGGCCGAGGACTACCGCTGGCTGTCGGCCGAGCTCGCCGACCTGGCCTCACGGCACTGCGGCGGGCGGCTCGTGTCCGTGCTGGAAGGCGGCTACAGCCTCACCGCGCTGCGCGAGTGCAGCGTGGCGCATCTCCGCGGCCTTACCGCGGCGTGAAGCGCAGCGCCGCCGAGTTGATGCAGTAGCGCAAACCGGTGGGCTTCGGCCCGTCCGGGAACACGTGCCCGAGGTGCGAATCGCAGGTCGCGCAGCAGACTTCCGTGCGGCGCATGCCGTGCGAGCCGTCCTCTTTCATCGTGACCGCATCGCGCGCCACCGGCTGCCAATAGCTGGGCCAGCCGCTGCCGGAGTCGTACTTCGTCGCCGAATCGAACAAGGCGGCGCCACAGGCCACGCAGCCATAGACCCCATCGGCGTGGTGGTCCCAGAAAGCCCCCGTGAACGGGGGCTCCGTGGCCGAGCACCGGCAGATCGCGTATTGCTCCGGACTCAGCTCGGCCTTCCATTCGGCGTCGGATTTGCGGACGGGCGCGGTCATGGGGAGGTCCTCGGGCATCGTCAGGGCCGCGGATGGCGGCACGGGGCTCCCGGCCGGGAGCGGTATGCGTCAAGCTTACGGATCACGAAGTGAGAGGCTTGTCCGTGTCGCGACCGAACCTGCACCCGCTGGCCCTCGCCTTGGGCCTCGCCCTGGCCCTGCCCGCTCGCGCCGCGGCGCCGCTGGCCAGCCCGGATTGGGTGCTCTGCCGCGCGCCCATGACCCTGGAAGGCGGACGATCCGGCGCGCCCTCCGTGGACGCCGGCGACCGCGCGGCCCAACCGACCGTGGTCCAGGCGGACACTCTCGACGTGTCCGGGGAGAAGACCACCCGATTCCAAGGCCGCGTGGAACTGACGCGCGCGGAGCAGTGGGTGGGCACCGACGCCCTCGTCTACCAGCATGAGGACGGGACCTGGGAAAGCCCGGGGCCGCTGCGCTTCGAGGACGGGCGCGTCCGCGTCGCCGCCACGTCGGCCGATGGCGACACGGCGGCCGAACGCATCCGCCTGCGCGAGGTCCAGTACCAGCTGGTCGACGGAACGCAAGGGAACGGCACCGCGGACGCCGTCGTGCGGGAGGGCGAGCGCAGCACCTTCGCCAACGCACTGTTCTCGACCTGCCCTCCTGGCCAGCGCCAGTGGGCCTTCGAAGCCTCGACCATCGAGATCGACGACGAAGCCCGGCGCGGCGTGGCGCAGAGCGCGACGCTCCGCCTCGGCGATGTCCCGGTGCTGTGGTTGCCCTGGATCAGCTTCCCCACCACCAGCGAACGGCGCAGCGGATTGTTGACACCGAAAATCGGCGTCGACGACGAGAACGGCTTCGATTACGAGCAACCCATCTACCTGAACCTCGCGCCCCACATGGACGCGACGCTGACGCCGCGCTGGCTCTCCCGCCGCGGGCTGATGCTGGGCGGCGAGTTCCGTTACCTCGGCGCCGCCAGTTCGGGCATTGCCGAGGGCACCTACCTGCCCGACGACGACCGCACGGGCCGGGACCGCGGCTTTTTCCGTTGGCAGCATTTCAGCGCGCTGTCGCCGAACTGGTATGCCACCGCCAACCTGCAGGACGTCAGCGACCGCGAGTACTTCCGCGATCTCGGCGACAACTTCGGCCAGAACACCCTGAGCCTTCTCGATAGCAGCCTCGCCCTGAACGGCCGAGGTCGCTTCTGGTCCAGCGGCGTGTCCTTCGAGCGCTGGGAGGCCGCCAACCCGGCCGTCCTGCCCGGTAGCGAGCCTTACGCAAGGCTGCCGCGCCTCCGTGGACGCTGGCTCCAGCCGGTGCTGCCGTGGCTGGAGCTCGGGATGGACGCGGAAGCCGTGCGCTTCCAGCACGATGCGCTGCGCGGAGGCCGGCGGCTCGACGTGAAGCCGTCGCTGGCGCTGAGTTTCGGCGGCGCCAGCTGGTTCGTGAACCCCGCCTTCGCTTACCGCCACACCCGCTACGACCTTGAGCGCGATCCGGCTCAGCCGGTGCCGGCGGCGGACCGCCGACCGAGCCGGAACGTACCGATCGCCAGCCTCGATGCCGGCCTGCTCTTCGAACGCGAGACGAGGCTCTTCGGCAGCGACTACGTGCAGACGCTCGAGCCGCGCCTGTACTACCTGCGCGTGCCCTACCGCGAGCAAGCCGGCCTGCCGATCTTCGACACCCAGCCCCTGTCCTTCAGCTGGCCGGGCCTGTTCCGCCAGAACCGATACACCGGTGCCGACCGCCAGGCCGACGCCGACCAGGCCACGCTGGCCATCACCACTCGCCTGCTCGATGCCGACGATGGCCGCGAGCGACTTTCCGCCAGCCTGGGCCGGATCCACTACTTCGAGACGCCGAGGGTGGTGATCCCCGGGGAGCGGCTGCCGGCCAACGACGGCTCCGCCTACGTGGGCGAGCTCGACTGGCGCGTGAGCGACGCGTGGAGCGTTTCGGTCGCCCAGCAGTGGAACCCCGGCGCCTACGGCACCGACCTGTCGGCGGTGCGTTCGCAGTGGCGCTTCTCCGAACGCGGCGTCATGAATGCCAGCTACCGCTTCCGCAGGGACCTGATCGAGCAGACCGACATCAGTTTCTCCGCCCCGATCAATGCGAACTGGCGTGCCGTGGGGCGCTGGGCGTGGTCGCTTCGCGACCGCCGCACCCAGGAAGCCCTCGGCGGCCTCGAGTGGCGCAGCTGCTGCATGGCCGTCCGGATGCTGGCCCGCGATTACGTCCGCGACCTGAACGGCGACCGCAATCTCGGGTTCTACCTCGAGATCGAACTGAACGGCATCGGCAGCTTCGGCCGCGATTCAGAGCGGCTGTTGTCCGATGCTATCCTCGGCTATTCGCCTTGACCCAGCGCATTACGCGCGCCAGAGCCCGTTCCAGCCCCATGTCGAAGTCTCCGCTTCTCCAGCCCGCGTTCACCGGCCTCCTGGCCGTCGCCCTCGCGCTCGCCGCGCCCGTCCGCGCCCAGCTGCTCGCCGGCCCGGGCGCCAGCAGCGGCGCCGTGGACAGCATCGTGGCCGTCGTCGATGAGGACGTGATCCTGAAATCCGAGCTCGACCGAGCGATCGACAACGTCCGCATGCAGTACCGCGGCCGCGAGGCGCAGCTGCCGCCGGAGAACGTGCTGCAACGCCAGGTGCTCGACCGCCTGGTGCTGATGCGCCTGCAGGTGGCCCGCGCCGAAAGCACCGGCATCCGCATCGGCGATACCGAACTGAACCAGACGCTGCAGGGCATCGCCGGGCAATCCGGCGTCAGCATCGAGCAGATGCGCGCGCAGATCGAAGGCAGCGGACTCAGCTTCGACGACTACCGGCGCAGCGTGCGCGAAGAGCTGCAGATGCGCCGCCTGCAGCAGCGCGTGGTGCAGAGCCGCGTCGTGATCAGCGAATCGGAGATCGACCAGTTCCTGGCCCAGCGTGACGTCGACAGCACCGAATTCCAGCTGGCCAACCTGCTGGTCGCCCTGCCGGATGGCGCCACGCCCGACCAGGTGGCGACCGCCGAGCAGAAGATCAATGGCATCAAGGGCTTGCTGGATCGCGGCGAAATCGACTTCCGCGCCGCGGCGATCCGCTACTCCGACGACCGCAATGCCCTCGAGGGCGGTGACCTCGGCTGGCGCGAACTCAGCAGCATCCCGCCGCGCTTCGTGGAACTGCTGCAAGGGCTGCAGCCCGGCCAGTACACCGCGCCGGTGCGCGGGCCGAGCGGATTCCAGATGGTGCAACTGGTGGGCGTGCGCGAGTCCGGCCCGCAGACCGTCACCGAGTACCAGGCCGACCACCTGCTGGTGGCGGTCAACGACGTCGTCGGCGAAGAAGCGGCGCGCCGCAAGATCGACGAACTGCGCGCCCGCATCGAAGCCGGCGAAGACTTCGCCAAACTCGCCCGCGAGAACTCCGACGACACCTTCAGCCGCAACCGCGGCGGCCGCCTCGACTGGTTCGATGGCGAAACCTTCGGCCCGGCGGTGACGCAGCAGGTCCAGGCCCTGCAGGACGGCCAGCTCTCGGCCGTGTTCCGCACCGAGGCGGGCTGGCACGTGATCCGTCGCATCGCCTCGCGCGAACAGGACATCACCGACCAGAACCGGCGCACCCGCGCCCGCCAGCAGATCGGCGAGCGCAAGGCGCAGGAGGAGTTCGAGCGTTTCCTGCGCCAGCTCCGCGCCGACGCCTACGTCGAGTCGCGCCTCGGCGCCTGAGCCGATGCCCGCCGCGCCCCGGCTCGCGCTGATCCCCGGCGAGCCGGCCGGCATCGGTCCGGAGCTCTGCGTCCGGATTGCGCAAACGCGCCGCGACGCTGCGCTGGTTGCCTATGGCGACGGCGACACCCTGCTGGCCGCCGCGCATTCGCTCGGATTGCCGCTGCGCCTGCGTGAGGCGACGGCGCATGCCGGCCCGGGCGAGCTCGCGCTGGTCGAGCACCGGAATGCTGCACGGGTGCCATTCGGCCATGCCGATCCCGCCAATGCCGGCGTCGTCATCGGGGCACTGACGGCCGCGGCGCACGACGCCATGGCCGGCGCAATCGACGGCTTGGTGACCGGCCCGGTGCACAAGGCCACGATCAATCGCGGCGGCATCGCCTACACCGGCACCACGGAACTGCTCGCCAACGTCGCCAGTACGGACGTGGTGATGATGCTGGCCAACCCGCGCCTGCGCGTCGCGTTGGCCACCACCCACCTGCCCCTTCGTGCCGTGCCGGACGCGATCACGACGGCCGGCCTCGAGCGCGTGCTGCGCATCACCGAGCGCGCGCTCCGCGAGGACTTCGGGCTGGCCCAGCCCCGGCTGCGCGTGCTCGGGCTGAACCCGCATGCCGGCGAATCCGGCGAGATGGGACGCGAGGAGATCGACGTGATCATCCCCGTGCTCGAGCGGCTGCGCGCCGAAGGCATGCGCCTGGAAGGCCCGCTCCCGGCCGACACCGCCTTCCTGCCGCAGCACCTCGGCCACTTCGACGCCGTCGTCGCGATGTACCACGACCAGGGCCTGCCGGTACTCAAGGCCAGCGGCTTCGAGGACGCGGTGAACATCACGCTCGGCCTGCCCTTCCCGCGCGTCGCCGTCGACCATGGCACGGCGCTCGACCTCGCCGGCCGCGGCGTCGCCGACCCGTCGAGCCTGCAGCATGCCGTGGCGCTGTGCGCCGAACTCGCCCGCCGTCGCGCCGCTGCGCGCAACAAGCACTGAGCCGATACGCCCCATGAGCCTCGACGCCCACCGCCACAAGAAGCAACTCGGCCAGCATTTCCTGTCGAGCCCCGGCGTCGTCGAGAAGATCATCCGTGCGGTGAACCCGAAACCCGGCGAGTTCATCGTCGAGATCGGCCCCGGCGGCGGCGCCCTCACCTTCCCGCTGCTGCGCGCGCACGGGGAACTCACGGTCATCGAGTTCGACCGCGACCTCATCGTGCCGCTGGCGGAGGAAGGCGCGAAGCACGGGAAGCTCACGATCGTGCACCGCGACGTGCTGCAAGTGGATTTCGGCAAGCTGGGCCACGGCCACGACGTCGAGGGCCCGCTAAGGCTGGTCGGCAACCTGCCCTACAACATCTCGACGCCGATCCTCTTCCACGTGATGGAACACGCCGAAGCCGTGAAGGACATGCACTTCATGCTGCAGAAGGAGGTCGTGGACCGCATGGCCGCGGAGCCCGGCAGCAAGACCTATGGCCGGCTGTCGGTGATGCTGCAGGCCGTCTGCCGCGTCACGCCGCTGTTCGACGTGCCGCCTGGCGCCTTCACCCCGCCACCGAAGGTGGATTCGGCCGTGGTGCGGCTCGTGCCGCGTCCGCAGGGCGAGGCCGGCGTGAAGGACGCCGCGCATTTCGCGCGCACGGTCGCCGCGGCGTTCTCGCAACGGCGCAAGACGCTGCGGAACTCGCTTTCGACGGTCTGCGACGCCGAGGCCATCCGGGCCGCGGGCATCGATCCGGGCGCGCGCGCCGAGGCCGTGCCGGTCGAGGCCTACATCACGCTGTCGAACCAGCTCATCGACGCCGGCATCCAGCCCCCGGAAGCCGACGCGCTTTAAGTAAAATCCCGGCATGCCCAACCCCCGCTATGCCATCGAGGTGGCCGTCGCCACCCGTTTCCTCGACGAACAGAGCGCCCCGGACGAGGGCCGCTACGTGTTCGCCTACACGATCCGCATCGCCAACACCGGTGACGTGCCGGCGCGCCTGCTGTCGCGCCGCTGGCTGATCACCGACGCGAACGGCAAGGTGCAGGAGGTGGCGGGCGAAGGCGTCGTCGGCCAACAGCCCTGGCTGAAGCCCGGTGGCGAGTTCGAATACACCTCGGGTGCCGTGCTCGAGACCTTCTGCGGCCAGATGCGCGGCAGCTACCAGATGCTCGCCGACGACGGCACCGAGTTCGACGCCGAGATCGCGCCCTTCGCGCTCAGCATCCCGCGGACGCTGCACTGATGGCGACCTACGCCATCGGCGACCTCCAGGGTTGCCACGACATCCTGCTGCGCCTGCTCGACGCGATCCGCTTCGACCCGGCGAAGGACCGCCTGTGGTTCTGCGGCGATCTCGTCAACCGCGGCGGGCAATCGCTGGAAACGCTGAAGCTGCTGCACTCGCTGCGCGAGCACATCGTGGTGACGCTGGGCAACCACGACCTGTCGCTGCTCGCCATCGCCGGACGCCGCCCCGACGAGCAGCGCCGGGTGAATCCCGACCTGCAGCGCGTGCTGTTCGACGACGATGCAACGACGCTGATCGATTGGCTGCGCGCGCAGAAGCTCATGCACGTCGACCGCGAGCTGGGTTTTGCGATGGTGCACGCCGGCCTCGCGCCGAAGTGGACGGTGAAGATCGCGGAAGCCCGCGCGCGCGAAGTCGAGGAGCGCCTGCAGGGCGAGGGCGGCACGCGGTTGTTGAAGAACATGTACGGCGACAAGCCAAACTGGTCGCCCAAGCTCGAGGGCGTGGACCGCTGGCGCGCGATCATCAACATCTTCACGCGCATGCGCTACTGCACCACCGCCGGCCGCATCGCCTTCGAGGAAAAAGGTCGCCCCGGTACGCAGAAGGCCGGGCTCTACCCGTGGTTCTCGGTACCCGGCATCGTGGAGCGCGAGATGCCCGTGGTGTTCGGGCACTGGAGCACGCTGGGCCTGATGCAGGGTCTCGGCGTGCACGGCCTCGATACCGGCGCGGTGTGGGGCGGAAAGCTCACGGCGCTCGAACTCGGCCCGGAGCCGCGCGTGCACCAGGTGCCAGGGCGTGTCGTCGTCGGTGCGGCGAAGGCAGAGGACTGAACAGCCCACCGGAGCCGGGGCACGGCGCTCGAGCCGCCTCCCGCTGATCGTCCGCCGCGATCCAGCGCCGGGACCCGGTGCTACATTGGGGGTCACATCGACGAGACGGATCCAGAGCATGGGACGAGACGGCGAGTACCCCAGGGTCGGACGACGGCACCCCACCGCCACCCTGCTTGCGGCCACCGTCCTCCTCGCGTCCTCGCCATCGCCCCGCGTCGCGGCACAGCCGGCCAGCGACCTCACCGAGCTTTCGCTGGAGGAACTCCTGGAGATCCCGGTGCGCGTGGCGTCCCGGGTCGCGGAATCGGCCGACCGGCAGCCTGCCACCGTCACCCTGATCGGACGCGCCGAGATCGAGCGCAGCGGTGCGCGGACCCTCGCGGAGCTTCTCGCCCTGCACGTGCCGGGCTTCTTCCTGGTCGACGACCAGGACGACACCATCACCGCCGTGCGCGGGCTGGCGCCCGACAACAACTCCAAGCTGATGCTGCTGCTCGACGGTCAGCCCTTGAATGCCGAGTGGTTCTGGGGCCCTCCGGATGCCGTCCTCAATGGCTTGGACCTCGAGGCGTTCGAGCGCATCGAAGTCATCCGTGGGCCCGGCTCGGTCACGCTGGGCCAGGGCGCCCTGCTCGGCGTCGTCAACCTCGTGACCCGATCCGATGCCCCGGGCGTGGGCGCCACGCTGACCGTCGGCGAGCGTGGACGCCGCGCCGCGAGCGCTCGCTGGGAGGGCAGGTTCGGCGACGCGGGACGCTTCCGACTGCATGTCGGGCGTGGCAGCCACGATGGGGCGCCGGTTCCCGATCGCGGTCTGGCGCGCCAGGCCGACCAGGGCCTCACCGTCTTCGAGCGCGGACACCGGCTGTTCCACGGCGACCACGACACCGTGTTGGCGGCGGTGGAAAACGGGCCCTGGCACGTCCGCGGCTTCCACTTCCACCAATCGCGCGACCTGTACGCATGGCGTCGCGATCGCGAGGTGGTGGAACAGATCCTCGACGGTCTGGAGCTGGGCTGGAAAGGGACGGTGGCGGAAGGGACGCTGGATGCGACGCTGCACTACCAGAACGACGAGTACGCGCTGTGGAGCCATGCGCGCAGCCCAAGCCAACAGGCGCTCGGGCGCGTCGCGAACCTCACCTTGGGGGGCCATCGCGAAGTGCGCCAGGGTGCACGCGTGGTCTGGCGTAGCGATGCCAACATCGACGGCCATTCGATGGCAATCGGTGCGGAGGCGACCCGCTACCTGGACGGGCTGCGCAACAAGGACGGCGACAACTTCATCGCCAACGGCCAGGACCTCGTGCTGCGCGAGGGACGCGAAGCCCTGAGCCTCCGGAATCGCTGGGCGCTGCCCAATCGCACGACGATCCGCAGCCTGTTCGTGGAAGACCAGTTTTCCTTGCCCGGGGATTGGGAAGGCCACCTCGCGGCCCGTTGGGACGATCACCCGGACTGGGGCTCCCGCCTCTCCCCGCGGGTGGCCCTGCTCTGGTCCGCCACCCCACGCCAGCAGTGGCGCGTTTCCTACCAGAGCGGTTTCCGCGGCGCGGTGGGCGTCCATTACGGGGGCGGCTTCGAAGGCGACGGTTTGCTTCGCGAAACCAACTTCGCCGCCTTGGAGGGCAACCCGTGGTTCCCGGGCGCCGGCGGCCTGCGTGCCGTGCGGCCGGAAACACTGCACAGCCTCGAGCTCGCCTGGACGCTGCGCTGGTCGCCAGGGCTGCGGATGAACGTCGTGGGTTTCGCCAACCGCGTCGAAGATGTCATCGGCGTCGGCGCCTTCTTCATCGACGATCCGGTTCGCCGCGCGCAGGCCATCGCCGCGCAGGCGCGCATCGGCACCGATCGCATCGGCGATTGGGGCGGGGTCTTCTACTTCCAGAACAACGAGGGCAGCCTCAGCCACTACGGGCTGGAGTCGACGTTGGACTGGGAGCGCGACGACGTGGGCTTTCGGCTGCGAGCGAGCCACGCCTTCGTCACGGTGGCCGAGGCCTCGCCGGGGCAGTTCGGCGCCGGGAACATCTACGTGGGCGGCGGCGTCGACGATCCGGAACCGCGCTCCTTCCCCGGGCATACCTTCCGGCTGCAGGCGGCGTGGCGGCCGTCGTGGTTCGAGGACCGCGTGGGCCTGACCTACACCCACCTCCACCATGGCCAATGGTCGGCGCCGCTCTCCGGCGGCGCGGCAACGGCGAACCGCCAGCGTGGTGGTGACCTCGGAAACCTCGCGCTCGACCTTCGCGGCCCGGAAACGTCCGGGCTCACCTGGGCACTGGAAGTGAAGAACCTCTGGAACGACCGCCCCTTGATGCCCGCCACGACGGTGGCGGGCGAAGAGAGCGCCCTGGCGTCGGGCTTTCCCAGCCGCGAACCGCGCAGCGTGTGGCTGACCGTCCGCTACGGGCGCGCGGCGGGCGGGCGCGAGTAGTCGGCGAAGCGGAAGGCATGCGCATGCCGCGCGTCGGCGGGATGCGATTCGCTGTCGGTCATCGTCCACGCGGCGGGATCGAAGCGCGGAAACCACGCATCGGCACCGTCGACCTGCGTATCGACCCACGTGAGGTGGAGGCGCGAGGCGAGCGGCAGGGCCTGCGCGTACACCTCCCCTCCGCCGATGACCATGAGCGTGGGCCGGGCCGCCGGATCGTCTCCGATCGGAGAACGGGCCTCGGCCATCGCCGCCTCGATCGAGGCCACCGCCGTCATGCCGTCGAAGGGAACGCGGCCACTGCGCGTCAACACCAGGTTGCGGCGCCCGGGCAGGGCCCGGCCGAGCGATTCCGCCGTCTTTCGCCCCATGAGGATCGGATGCCCCAGCGTCAGCGCCTTGAAGCGCTTCAAGTCATCGGGCAAGGACCAAGGCAGCGCGTTGCCGCGGCCGATGGCGAAACCGCGGTCGAGTGCGGCGACGAGGGCGACGTCGAGGCCGCTCACACCGCCACCGGCGCCTTGATGGCGGGATGCGGGTCGTAGCCGACGAGTTCGATGTCCTCGAACTGGAACGCGAGCACGTCGCGCACCTCCGGGTTCAGGCGCACCGTGGGCAGCGCGCGGTGCTCGCGCGAGAGCTGCTCGTTCACCTGGTCGACGTGGTTCGAGTAGATGTGGCAATCACCGCCGGTCCAGACGAAATCGCCCAAGCCGAGATCGCAGCTGTGGGCGATCATCTGCGTGAGCAGCGCGTAGCTCGCGATGTTGAAGGGCACGCCGAGGAACAGGTCGGCCGAGCGTTGGTAGAGCTGGCAGCTCAACTTGCCGTCGGCCACGTAGAACTGGAACAGCGCGTGGCAGGGCATCAGCGCCATCTGCGGCAGGTCGGCCACGTTCCAGGCGCTGACGATCAGCCGGCGCGAGTCGGGGTTCTTGCGGATCTGCGCGACGACGTCGGTGATCTGGTCGATCACCGTGCCGTCGGGCGCGGCCCAGCTGCGCCACTGCTTGCCATACACCGGTCCCAGCTCGCCGTTCGCATCGGCCCATTCGTCCCAGATGCGGACCTTGTTCGCCTTCAAGTACGCGATGTTGGTCTCGCCCTTCAGGAACCACAGCAGCTCGTGCACCACGGATTTCCAGTGCACGGTCTTGGTGGTCACCAGCGGGAACCCGGCCGCGAGGTCGAAGCGCATCTGCGCGCCGAACACGCTGCGCGTGCCGGTGCCGGTGCGGTCGGTCTTGATGGCGCCGTTCGCCATCACATGGGAAAGAAGATCGTGGTAGGCCTGCATCACGCGCCCTCCTTCGCCAGCGTCGGCGCCGAGCGGGAGCGCCAGAGGAACGCCAAGCCGATGGCCACCAGCGGCAGGCTGAGCACCATGCCCATCGTCAGCCAGCCGAAGGCCAGGTAGCCGTACTGCGCGTCCGGCTGGCGGAAGAACTCGGCGACGATGCGGAACACGCCGTACAGCAGGGCGAACATCCCGGAGACCGCGAAGCGCGGCCGGGGCTTTCGGCTGAACCACCACAGCACTGCGAACATCACGAGGCCTTCGAGCAAGGCCTGCAGCAGCTGCGATGGGTAGCGCGCGAATGGATCGAGCACGCCCTGGGCATGCAGTACGCGGAGCTGCTCCACCGGCAGGTTCGCGTACTCGGGCGGCAGCGCGCGCGGAAACACGACACCGAGCGGCGAGTCGGTGACACGCCCCCACAGCTCGCCGCCGATCCAGTTGCCGATGCGCCCGAAGCCGAGCCCCAGCGGCACCAGCGGGGCGACGAAATCCATCACGTCGAACCAGTGCATGCGGTGCTTGCGGCACCACCACAGACCGGCGGCCATCACGCCCAGCAACCCGCCATGGAAGCTCATGCCCCCACCGCGCACGTTGAACAGCAGCAGCGGATTGGCGAGGAAGCTGGGCAGGTCGTAGAACAGCACGTAGCCGATGCGGCCGCCGAGCAACACGCCGAGCATTCCGTAGAAAAGAAGGTCGCCGTAGGCGTTTTCGTCGATGCCCGGCAGGCGCCCGGCGCGCAAGCGGCGCTGACCCAGCCACCATGCGGCGGCGAAGGCCAGCACGTACATCAGTCCGTACCAGTGGATGCCGTGCGGCCAGACCGGCAGGTTGACCGCGATCGGATCGATGTCGTGCAGATAGCTCATTGACGCTCCATCACTCGCCCAGCCAGCGCTGGGCGAAGGCTCCAAGGTCCAGCGCACGGTCGAACAGGTAACCCTGCGCAACGCGCGCGCCCAGCGAGACCAACAGGTTCCGCTGTGCTTCCGTTTCCACGCCCTCCGCCACCACGTCGAGGCCGAGGTGCGTCGCGAGGCCCAACAACCCGGCCACCACCGCTCGCGCCTTCGCATCCTCGGCGCAGCGCAGGCAGAAGCTGCGGTCGATCTTCAAGCCGTGCAGCGGCAGGTCGATCAGGTGGGTGAGCGAGGCGAAACCGGTACCGAAATCATCCAGCGACACCGGGATGCCCATCTCGGCGAGGTAGCGAAGCGTCGCGGCGGCATCTTCGCCGCTGGAGAAAAGCGTGTTCTCGGTGATCTCGCAGACCAGCAGGCCTTCCACGCCATAAGCCCGGGCCGTATCGCGCAGCTCCTCGACGAAGCTCGGCGATTGCAGCTGCACCGGCGAGAAGTTCACGTGCAGCTGGAAGCCAGGTCGACGTTCAAGCAACGCGGTCTCGCGCGCCCAGGCGAACAGGTCGCGCAGCAGGCCCATATGCACCTGCGCGATCAAGCCACTGTCTTCCAACAGCGGGACAAAATCCGAGGGCGGCACGTCGCGGCCCGCGCGCGGCCAGCGCATCAGCGCCTCGGCCCCGACGGCGCGACCGCTCGCGAGGTCGACGATCGGCTGCAGGCGGAAGGTGAACTCGCGGGCATCCGCCGCGCGGCGCACGTCCCGCTCCAATTCGAGCGAACTCTGCAACTCGTTGCGCACGTCGGGCCAAACCACCTCGACGCGTCCCCGCCCTCTTCGCGCCGCGCTGAAGGCCGCCGTGAGCGCGTCGCGCAGCAGGCGGTCGGCGTCGGGCTCCGCACGTGCACCGGGGACAATCCCCACGGCCGTGCTGAACTCCAGCGAGTCACCGTCGGGCGCCGCCATCGGCAAGGCCAGCGCGCGCTGCAGCCGGCCCGCCAGGCGCGTGGCCAGGCCCTGGGCGCGATCGCCGGACACCCACAGAGCGAAGGTGTCGTCGGCGATTCGGCCGCAGCGCGCCGCCGGCACCAGTTGACCGATGCGCGCCGCGCCCTCGGCCATCACCGTATCGGCGAAATCGCCGCCATAGCGATGCGCGAGACTGCGCAAGCGCTCGAGGTCGAGGGCGAGCACGGCGAGGTCGTGACCGGGCGGCAGCTCGGCGACGGCATGGGCCAGCCGGTCGATGAACAGGCTTCGCCCGGCCAGGCCGGTGGCGGCATCGAACAAGAGCTGGCGCTTGCGTTCGTCTTCCGCCGCGGCCATGCGCAGGCGGTCGTGGCGCTGCGACAGGATGCCGGAGAGCGAGGTGACGAAGAGACGCTCGGCGCTGCTCCATCGGCGCGGCGACCCGAGGTGCTCGAGGCACAGCACGCCGACGATCTCGCCGAACTCGCAGATCGGCACGTCGAGGATGGCGCCGATGCCCAGCGGCTTGAGGTAGCCCTCGGCCAGCTCGATGGTGCGCGGGTCGTTCTGCGCGTCCTCGGCGGCCAGCACCAGCAGGCCCTCGATGGCCTCGAAGTAGGCCGGCGCCGCCTCGCAGGAGAGTTCGACGTCCAGCGCGACCACGCCGCGCCCCCGCTCGAACATCGCCTTGGATCGGATCGACTGCCGCCCGGCCGTGAGCGCCCACAGGCTGGCGCGCGCCACGCCCAGCGTTTCCGCGGTGATTTCCAACAGCCGCCCCGGCACATCCTCGTCGTCGAGTTGCGCCAGGCGGTGCAGGGCCTTCAGCGCGGCCTGCAAGGCCGGTGGCGGCGGGTCGAGCGCGGGGGCGTCGGGGGCGTTCATCAGGCAGGGAGGATGCGGAAGATCGCGCCTTTCAGGTATTCCGTCTCGGGGATGGCCGGATGCACCGGATGGTCGGGCCCTTGGGCGAGGAATTCCAGCAGCTGGGCCTGGCGATCGAGGTGCCTCGCGCCGGCCTGCACCGCCTCGACCAGCGCGCTGCGCGGGAAGTGGTGGCTGCAGGAACAGGCCACCAGCACGCCGTCTTTCGAGAGCACCTGCATGGCGGCTTCGAAGATGCGCCGGTAGGCCAGCGCGCCTTCCTTGAAATCCTTCTTCCGCTTCACGAAGGCCGGCGGATCGACGATGACGACATCCCAGCGGCGACGCTCGGCGCGCGCGGCCTTCAGGAAATCAAACGCGTCCATGGCCCGTGCCGTCACGCGATCGGCCAGGCCGTTGCGCTCGGCGTTGGCCTGCACGGCCTGCACCGCCCGCCCCGAGACGTCGACGCAGTCGGCGCTGGCCGCGCCATCCGCGACCGCACGCAGGCCCCAGCCCCCGGCGAAGCTGAAGAGATCGAGCACGCTCGCGCCCTTCAACCACGGCGCCAGCCGGTCGCGGTTGCTGCGCTGGTCGTAGAACCAGCCCGTTTTCTGGCCTTCGATGACGTCAGCGGCAAAACGCAGGGCGCCCTCGCGCACCTCCACCGGCCCCTCGACGGGCATCCCGACCACGCGCACGTCGTCGGCGAGGCCTTCGATGGCGCGCGCGCTGCTGTCGTTCTTCCAGACGATGCTGCGCGGCTTCAACACCTTGTCGAGTGCGTCGGTGATCTCATCCTGAAGCCGGTCCATGCCGGCCGTCGTGGCCTGCGCCACCAGCACGTCGCCGAAGCGGTCGACGGTGAGGCCCGGCAGGCCATCGCTCTCGCCGAACACGAGCCGGTAGAACGGATCGGCGTAACGGCGCTCGCGCAGGGCCAGCGCGACGTTGAGCCGGTGCACGAACAGCGAACGGTCGAGCGCGTGGCCGCCGCGGTCGACGAGGCGTGCCGCGATCAGCGTGTTCGGATGGGCGTAGCCGCTGCCGAGCGTCTTGCCCGCGCTGTCCAGCAGCATCACCGGCTGGCCGGGCTGCAGCGCGGTCAGCGGCGTGCGGGCGACATCGACTTCATTGCTGAAGACCCAGAGGTGCCCCGCGCGCAGCCGGCGCTCCTCGCCCTTCTTCAGCACCAGCGGTGCGACATCGCTCATCGACAACTCCTCAGGCGCCCAGGCGCTTGCGTTCGGACTTCTTCGCCTGGCGGTGGCGAGCGACCATGTTCAGGGCTTCGACGAGGCCGGAAAAAGCCATGGCGAAGTAAAGGAAGCCGCGCGGGATGTGGTAGCCGAAACCGTCCGCCACGAGGGCGGCGCCCACGAGGATCAGGAAGGTCAGCGCGAGCATCTTCACCGTCGGGTGGCGCTCGATGAAATCGCCGATCGGGTTCGAGGCCAGGATCATCACGGCGACGGCGATGATGATCGCCGCCACCATGATGCCGGTCTGCTCGGCCGGCACCATGCCCACGGCAGTGATCACCGAATCCAGCGAGAACACGATGTCGATCACCGCGATCTGGGCGATCACCCAGCCGAAGACCGCCGAGGGCTTGGTGTCGATCTGCTCGGCGTCGCTGTCGCCTTCGACGGAATCGTGGATCTCCATCGTGCCCTTGACCAGCAGGAACAGGCCGCCGCCGATCAGCACGAGGTCGCGGATGGAGAACGCATGGCCGAACAGGGTGAACAGCGACTGCTTCATGCCGGCGATCCACGCCAGCGTGAGCAATAGCAGGATGCGGGTGATGCACGCCAGCGCCAGGCCGAACTTGCGCGCCTTGGGGCGCTGCTGCGCCGGCAGCTTGCTGACCGCGATGGAAATGAAGACGAGGTTGTCGACGCCCAGGACGATCTCGAGGGTCGCGAGGGTCAGCAGCGCGATCCACAGTTCGGGGCTGGTCAGGAATTCGATCATCGGTACCGGTTCAGAAGGAGAGGAGGCGGCGCGGCATCACAGCCAGCGCGGCAGCAGGATCACGCCCCAGCAGAGCAGGACATTGAGGTCGCTGAGGAACACGGCCGCCGACCCCATGTCCTTGGCGCGCTTGGCGAGCTCATGCCATTCGCTGCCAAAACGGTCGACGACGGCCTCCAGGGCCGAGTTCAGCACTTCGACGATCAGTACCAGGAACAGGCAACCGATGAGGATCGCCCGCTCCACGCCGTCCGCACCCAGCCAGAAGCCCAACGGGGCCAGCACCACGAACAGGTAGACCTCGAGGCGGAAGGCGCTTTCCAGGGTCCACGCGGCCCGGAGACCTTGCAGGGACCATTGCATGGCCCGCCACACCTGGAAGGGCGTGCGCGGGGCGTGGCTGTCGATGCTGTCGGCCATGTCGCGCGCGGTCCGGTTTCAAGGCGAAGTGAAGGCGCGGCAGTGTGCCACAGGGAGGAGGGGCCGGCCGCGCCGTCCGAAGGCAGGACCTCCGGCACTGACAGGGGTTTAACCCCGCTTTGGCATGATGCGGCCGCCTCCCGCGTGAAGAAGGACAACCCATGTTCGACCCCGAACGCCTGCTCAAGCAGGTGATGAATGAAGCCCTCAGCGGCAGCCTTGGCGGCCAGCGCCGCCGCCACAAGCCCAGCTACGGCAGCAGCGGCCTCGGCGGCTTGGGCAGCCTGCTCGGCGGTTCGTCGGGAGGATCGTCCAGCGGATCGGGCGGTCTCGGCAGCCTGCTGGGCGGCGTGCTGGGCGGCGGCAGCGGGCGTCGCAGCGGCGGCGGCCTGTCGACCGCCACGAAAGCCAAGATCGGCATGGGCGCGCTCGGCCTCGCCATCGCCGCCTACGAGCACTACAAGTCGAGCAACGCGCCGGCGGGCAGCGGCAACGCGGCGCCTCCGCCGCAGCCGATGCATGGGGGCACACCGCCTCCGCCACCGCCGGCCGCTTCGGCCCCGCCACCGGCGCCGGGCGTCGCCGCACCGTCGGACGCCGAGCGCGCCGTCGAAGCCATGCACCTGCTCCGCGCGATGATCTGCGCCGCCAATGCCGACGGCCTGATCGACGCCGACGAGCGCGAACGCATCCTCGGCAGCGCCCGCGATGCCGGGCTCGAAGCCGAAGACCTCGAGGCTTTGGAAGGCGAGCTCGCGGCGCCGCTGACGGTTGCCCAGCTGGTCGCGCGCACTCGCCCGGCGCAGCGCGAGCAGGTCTACGTGGCCTCCGTGATCGCCATTGGCCGCGACACCGACCTCGAAGTGCGCTACCTCGACGACCTCGCGCACCGCCTCGGCCTCGACGCCGCGGCGCGCGAACAGCTCCACGCCGAACTCGGCCTCTGATCCCCCCAAGGAGACTCGCCATGCACCAGTGGTACCTCAGCTACAACGGCCAGCAGATGGGCCCGCTCGACACCGCCGCCGCCGTCGCGCAGGCCGCGAAGAACCCGAACGGCCACTGCTGGCGCAACGGTTTCGCGGAGTGGGTGCCCATCGCCGCCTGCGCCGAGCTTCGCCGCGAGTCGGTGGCCGGCAACGTGAGCTCGCCGCCACCGCCGGCCTTCGCCGGCGGCCAGCGCGCCGACGTCATCGACTACAAGATCTACGGCGAGGACATGCAGTTCGTCGAAATCGAGCTCGACCCGGGCGAATCGGCGGTCGCCGAGGCCGGCGCCATGATGTACAAGGACGCCGTCGTGCAGATGGAAACCGTGTTCGGCGACGGCAAGGGCAGCGGCGGCGGCTTCATGGACAAGCTGCTCGGCGCCGGAAAGCGCTTGGTCACCGGGGAATCGCTGTTCACCACGGTGTTCTCGCACGCCGGCGGCAGCGGCAAGGCCAAGGTCGCCTTCGCCGCCCCCTACCCCGGCACCATCGTGCCGATGACGCTGTCGAACTATGGCGGCCGCATCATCTGCCAGAAAGACAGCTTCCTCGCCGCGGCGCGCGGCGTGTCGATCGGCCTGCATTTCCAGCGCAAGGTGATGACGGCGCTGTTCGGCGGCGAAGGTTTCATCATGCAGAAGCTCGAAGGCGACGGCCTCGTCTTCGTGCACGCCGGCGGCACCATCATGGAGCGCCAGTTGGCCCCGGGCGAGCGCCTCGACGTCGACACCGGCTGCGTGGTGGCCTACACCGACGGCGTCAACTTCGACATCAAGTCGGTCGGCTCGGTGAAGTCGATGCTGTTCGGCGGCGAAGGCGTGTTCATGGCCACGCTGACCGGACCGGGCAAGGTGTGGATCCAGTCGTTGCCGTTCTCGCGCCTCGCCGGCCGGATGATGCAGGCCGCGATGAAGCCGGGCCGCGACGAAGGCTCGGCGCTGGGCGGCCTCGGCCGCATCCTCGACGGCGACAACAGCTTCTGAGCGATCGGCAGACGCGTCGACAGGAAACGCCGGCCTCGCGCCGGCGTTTCTGTTCCGGGCTCAGCTGGCGATGTAGGCCTGCAACTGGCCGATCTCCTGCTGCTGCTCGGCGATCACGGTCTTCAGCAGGTCGCCGATCGAAATCACGCCCATGACGGTACCGTCCTCGACCACCGGCAGGTGGCGGAAACGGTGGTCGCTCATCAGCTGCATGCACTCGCGGGCCCGCTGTTCCGGGGTGACCGTCTTCACCGGGCTGGTCATGATCGTGCGCACCGGCGTGGTCGCCGACGCGCGGCCCTGCAGGGCGATTTTCCGCGCGTAATCCCGCTCCGTCATGATGCCCACGAGGGCGCCGTGCTCCATCACCAGCACCGCACCGACGCCGCTCTCGGCCATGCGGCGGAGCGCCTCGAGCACGGGGTCGTCCGGGCCGACCGTCACCAGCGGGGTGTCCTTTCCGTCGAGGATCTGTCGAACGCTGCGCATCGTCCTGCCTCCCGTCGTGGATGCCCCGATCATACCCCCGCGGGGCGCGCGCTCAAGCCGCGCCGGGCCGCCACTCAAGCTGCGGGGAGACGCGCCTCGTCGACGATGTAGAGCGGCCGCTGCTTGGCTTCCAGGTACAGCCGGCCGAGGTACTCGCCGATGATGCCGAGCGCCATCAGTTGCAGGCCGCCCAACAGGGCGATGACGACCATCAGGCTGGGCCAACCCGCCACCGGGTCGCCCCACAGCAGGGTCCGGACAACGATCCATACGCCGAAGGCGAAGGCTCCGAGCGCGCTCAACAAGCCCACGTAAGTCGCCACGCGCAAGGGCACGGTCGAAAAGCCGGTGATGCCCTCCAGCGCGAGGTTCCACAACCGCCAGTAATTGAACTTGCTGGCCCCGGCGAGGCGGGGCGCGCGTTCGTAGTCGAAGGCCTCGGCCCGGAATCCCACCCAGGCAAACAGGCCCTTCATGAAGCGCTGGCGCTCGCGCAGCCCGCGCAGGGCCTCGACGGCGCGCGGGCCGATGAGGCGGAAATCGCCGGTATCGCGCGGGATGGGCGTGTCGGAGAGCGCATTGATCACGCGGTAGAAAGCCGCGGCCGTGGCGCGCTTCAACAACGGCTCGCCGTGGCGCTCGGAGCGTCGACCGAACACCACTTCGGCCCCGGCGCGCCAACGCGCGACCATGGCTGGCACGAGCTCCGGCGGATCCTGCCCGTCCGCGTCGAGCACCACGACGGCGGCGCCGGGCGGCACGTGGTCGAGGCCGGCGGTCAGGGCCAGCTCCTTGCCGAAATTGCGCGACAGCCGCAGGGCACCGACGCGATCCGGCGCCGCGGCGATGAAGCCGGACATCAGGGCCCACGTCGCGTCACGGCTGCCATCGTCGACATAGAGCACGCGCACGCCCGGCCCCAAGGCCTCGGCCACGGCGAGCAGGCGCGCATGCATCGCCGGCAGCGCCGCTTCCTCGTTGTGGGCGGCGACCAGCAGCACGAGATCGACGGTCGGATTCATGGCTGAAGCTTATCCGGGTCGACGCCGGGCACGCCGCAGCAGGCCGCGAGGTAGTGCGGCCCGTCGAGGTTGCGGGCCTGCCGGGCGATCCATGCCGCGCGGCGTTGCACATAGGGGCCCGGCGCACGCGCGCTGTAACGCTTCGGGCTCGGCAACACGGCGGCAAGGCGGGCGCTCTCCGCGGCCGAGAGCCGCCTTGCCGGTTTCCCGAAGTAGGCTTGCGCGGCCGCTTCGGCGCCGTACACGCCGTCGCCGAACTCGGCAATGTTGGCGTAGACCTCGAGGATCCGCTGCTTCGGCCAGAACAGTTCGATGAGGATCGTGTACCAGGCCTCGAGCCCCTTGCGCAGCCAGCTGCGCCCGTCCCAGAGGAACAGGTTCTTCGCCACCTGCTGGGTGATGGTGCTGGCGCCGCGCACTGGACGGCCGCGGGCATTGTTCTGCAGCGCCTTGTCGATCGCCGCCAGATCGAAGCCGGCATGCGACGGGAACCGCTGGTCCTCCGCAGCGACCAGGGCGATCGGCAGCTCGGGCGAGAGCGCGTCCCAGTCCACCCACTCGTAGCGCAACTCGAAGCCGGCCTCGTCGCTTCCGAAGGCCTGCCACCGGCGGTCGAGCATGAAGGCGCTGGTCGGCGGGTCGATGAGCCGCAGGGCCAGCACCTGCAGCGCTGTCACGGCAACGAACAGCAGCGGCGCGCCCCAAGCGAACCGGAACAGCCAGGCGCGCCAGCCCCGGCGTCCGCCGCGCCGCGCGTTCCGCCTCATCGCCGCCCCCGCGCTACCATTCGCATCCCCGAATCCGACCGAGCGCGAAGCGTGGCGTCCCGACGCCGCGCTGTCCATGCACCGATGGCGAATCCCGACACCCTCACCCGCTTCCTGATCGAAGACACCGGCGTCCGCGGCGTGCTGGTCAGCCTCGATGCGACCTGGCAGGAGATCCGCGCCCGCGCCGAATACCCGGCCGCCGTCGCCCACCTGCTCGGCGAGGCGGCGGCGGCCGCGGCCCTGTTCTGCGGCCACGTCAAGGTCGACGGCCGGCTCAGCCTGCAGCTGCGCGGCACCGGCGCCCTGCGCACCCTCTTCGCGGAATGCACGTCGCAGGGAACGCTCCGCGGCCTGGCGCGCCATGAGGGCGACTTGCCCGCCGCCCTCGGGCCGCGCGATTTCGGCGAGGGCTCGATGCTGGCCATCACCATCGAAACCCTGCCGCCGGGCCAGCGCGAAGTGCAGCGCTACCAGGGCCTTGTGGGCCTCGACGAGGACACGCTGTCGGAGGCGCTGACCGGCTACTTCCGTCAATCCGAACAGTTGCCCACGGCGCTCCTCCTCGCCGCCGACGGGTCGCGCGCGGCGGGCCTGCTGCTGCAACTGCTGCCGGAAGCCGATCGCGAAGGCGACGGCTGGGCCCGCGTCGAGGCCTTGTTCGGCACCTTGGGGGCGGCCGAACTGCTGGCCGGCCCCGACACCGACCTGCTGTGGCGCCTGTTCCACGAGGACGGCGTGCGGCTCCTGCCCGAGCAGCCCCTGCGCTTCGCCTGCTCCTGCTCACAGGCCCGCGTGGAGGACATGCTGCGCGGCCTCGGCGAGACCGAGGCGCTGGCCGCGGCCGAGAACGGCGAGGCGCGGATCCACTGCGAGTTCTGCGGCAAGGAGTACCGGCTGGCGGCCAACGAGATCCGTGCCCTGTTCGCGCCGGAGGGGCAGGCCAACGTCAGCGGTCCGCGCGGCCTGCAGTAGGCCCTCCCGCTGGCGACCCCGCCCCCCCGCCGCCTCGAGGGCACTGTTGTTAAAAGCATGTAAAGTGATACCCTGCACGGCCGGGAACTCCTCGCCCGGTCGTCAGTCCGACCCCCGCATGCGCAACCTCCTTGCCACCGCCCTCGCCGCCGCCCTTGCGCTCTCCAGCGCGGGCGTCCGGGCGCAGGCGGTGGACGCCGTGCCGACGCCGCCGGCGACGGCGATGGATCCGTTGTCGATGCCGGTTCCCGTGTGGAATCGCGACAGCGGCGAGCTGCAGGCCGTGCTGTGGATCGACACCTCGACCCTGCCGGGCAACGACACGGGCACGCCGGCCGGCCTCGGCACGCGCTGGTCGCGGCGCGATGGCAGCCTCACGGCCGGCCTCTCGGCCAGCGTCGAACCGCGCTACGGCCTGCTGTGCGGCGATGCCGCGGGCACCTCGGGTGATGTCGGCACCCTGGACGACCATTGTCTGGTCACCCAGCTGGCCCGCCCCGCGGCGCCCGCCAACGGGCAGCTCACAGCCCAGTTGGGCACCCGCATCGGGCGCAGCGACTGGACGGGCTTCAGTTCGATCCGCCGCAGCAGCACCGACAGCCTGCTGCCGGGCACCTCGCTCTCCCTCGCCACGCCGGAACTCGCGCCGCTCGCCGGCCTGCCGGGCGTGGGCTTCGAACAGAACGACCTCGGCATCGTCGGCGACCTGAAGATCGGCGAACAAGGCTGGATCCGCCTAGGCGGCAGCGTCGCCCGTGCGCGCCTGCTCCCGGCCAACAGCATGCTGCTCGGTGGCGTCGCGCCGCGCTGGAACAGCCGCACCCTGAGCGTGGGTGGCGGCTACGGCGCGATCGGCGGCGAAGTGATCGGCCGCGTCGTCCGGGTGCCGGGCGAACGCGAAAGCTACGGCACCCTCGGCCTCGGCCTGACCTGGCGGACGCCATGGGCGGGTCGACTGACCGTGGGTGCGCAGAACCTCCTCAGCACCGGCGAAAACCCGGTCGCGCCGAGCGCCAAGGCCGACGAGCGCGAGGAAGGCCGAGTGCCCTACGTGCGCTACCAGCAGGACCTCTGACCCCCGTTCACAGCGGCGGGTAGCCCCAGCGGACGACGTGGGGAGCCAGGACCGGAAGCACCGGTTCGAGCGCGCCCCGATAACGCTCCCACCGCGCAAGGGCCGAGCCGTAGATCGGCTGCACCACCTGGTGGTACGAGTTCGTCCCGAGCCGCGCACGCGAGCGCGCGACATCCTCGTGCGAACGCAGCGCGCCGTCGGCGGAAAGGCCAAGGAACGCCAGGGCGTCGTCGATTTCCCTTTGCTTGTCCTCCACCATCGATTCGTAGCGCACCACGTGGTGCACCGGCGCGAGGCGCTCGACGGTCCGTCGCCAGATCCGGATCGTGCGGTCGTAGATCCCGGCGATCGACCTCAGGTCATGGAAGTGCACGAACACCTCGTTGGGCGCGAAGAACTGCATGTAGTTGCTCAGCACGACATCGCAGGGATGGCGTAGCGCGAACAGGAAGCGAGCCTTCGGGAACACACGGGCAATGACCGGAGCGAACACGGTACGGATCGGCATCTTGTCGAGGATGAGCTTCCCCGTCTGGACCTGGCCCGCGGCGGCCAGCGCCTCGCGATAGCGCCGGCGGAGCCGCTCCCAGTCCGTCGCGCCGGCACGCGCCAGCGACCATGGGAAGCCCCCGTCACCGCGGTCGATCTCGACGCAGACCCGCTCGAACGTCGACTGCTCCTCGATGGCCTGGAGGCCCGGGTGCGCATCCAGGCTCATTTCCAGCAAGGTCGTCCCGGATCTCGGAAAGCCCACGAGGAAGCACAAGTCGGCACCGTCGTCACCGGGCGGCGGCAAGGACGCGGGGCAGCCGTCGTCCAACCAAGCCTCGATGGCATCGAGCTGCCGGGGGAACAGGGTGGCATCGAAATGGCGCGCGCGTAGGCCGCGAGCGGCCAGTTCATGCCCCCGGCTCCAAGCCTGGAACGCCGCATCGGCGCGCCCCGCGAGGTCAAGGACGGCGCCCCGCTCGAACCAGTAGGGCACGTGTCGCGACGGCGGCAGCGCGCGCGGGTCGATGGCCTCGATCAGACGCGCGGCTTCGTCGATCGCCTTCCGACGTCGGGCCAGTGCCGCGGACTGCAGCAGCAGCGACGCATCGGCCGGGTGGCGCGACAGCGCCTCGCCGAGCACGCGCTCCGCCTCGCCCAGCCGGTTGCTGCGCTCGAGCATCGGCACGAGGTCCGCGACAAGGTCGGGATGCAAGCCGGCCAAAGCCACGGCCTTCTGCATCAGCGCCAGCGCCTGCACGCGGTCTTGGCGTTCATCGGCGATCTCCGCCAGATGACGCAAGGGCCTGGGGTCGCTGGGCGCCGCCCGGTGGGCCGCCCCCAGCGCCTCCTCGGCGCCCGGCAGATCCAGAGTCATCTGGCAGCTGATGCCCAGATTGAACAGCACTTCGAAATCATCGGCGGCGATGGCACGCAGCTCGCGGAGCAGCGCGATGGCCTCGACGAAGCGTCCAACCGCCATGTAGGCCGTGGCCAGATCACGCTTTGCCTGGGTGAAGCCCGGCGCCGCGGCAAGCGCCGACTCGAAGGCCTGCATGGCGGCCATCGCGTCGCCTGCCGCGCGCTGCAAGTGCCCGAGCACGTGCAAGGATTCCGGCCATGCATCGGGACCGCCCGAGACGGTACGCACCCACTGCAGGGCTTCGCCCGGCTGCCCGGCATTGAACAGGCAACGGGCCAACTGGTTCACCACCGCGGGATGCCCCGCGCGAAGCGTCGCCGCGAGCCGAGCCTGCTCCAGCGCGCGAGCGCGGTCGCCAGCGACCATCGCCTGCTGCGAGCCGGCCACCGCGAGGGCCCATGCCGCCCCGTCCTGAATCGGCCAGGCGGAGAGTTCCGCACGCCGACGTTCCGCCATCAGCCATTCGCGGGCACGCAGGGTCGCCTCGGTGCTGGCTTGCTCGCGGAGACCCTCGAGGAAGCCCTCCGCCAGGATGGGCTCCCGCTTCCCCTGTTGTTTGTCCGTCATCGCCCGATCCTCCAAATGAAGAGAGGCCGCAGCTTGCGCTGCGGCCTCCCTGAAACACACCCACTCGCTAGGACTTAGAAGTCCTGGCGGTACGAGGCGAACCAGAAGGCGCCGCCCGGCAGGTCGTAAGCCGCGTCGAAGCTGTGCGCGAACGAGTTCGCGGTCAGCGGCGGCTCCTTGCCGAACAGGTTGCGGGCGCCGACCTGCAGGGTCGCATCCCACGGCGCACGCCACTGCACGCTCATGTCGTGGTAGGTGGTCGAGCCGAGGAAGTTGCCCACCGCCGGATCACCCGACGAGCAGACGCCGATGAAGCAGCCACCGGTGTCCTCGAGGCGCGACATGTGACGGGCCGTGTAGGTGACGGTGAAGTCACCCATGGTCCAGTCGGTCGTCAGGTTGTGGCGCCACTTCCAGTTGCCACCCTGGCCGGTGTACAGGCCCACCGAGTCACCCGGCGTGCCGACGACCGACGACTGGAAGATCGACTTGCGCAGGTAGGTCGTGTCGAGCTTCGTGCGCAGCGAGCCGAAATCGCCCAGCTCGAAGCGGTAGGCGACGCCCAGGTCGATACCTTCGATCTCGCTGAGGGCGGCGTTGAAGCTACCCGTACGGATCTGGGCGACCTGGCCACCGGCGATACGCGTCACGTTGCCGCAGAAGGCCGCCGGGTCGTACAGGGCCGCCGCCGGGTTGTAGCAGCGCTGCAGCACGGTGTTGGCAGCAACCGCCGACTGCACGTTCTCGAGCTCGATGTTCCACCAGTCGACGCTGACGTCCAGGCCCTCGATGAAGTTCGGGCTGTAGACGAGGCCGACCGTCAGGTTCTCGCCGTTCTCCGGCTGCAGGCCGGGGTTACCACCGCCCAGCGAGCGGATCTGCGAGTTCGGCTGCGGCGCACCACCCACCGGCACGCCTTCGGCGATGCAGCGGGCCTGGATGTCGGCAGAGGTCGTCGCCCACACCGCGGCGCGGCAGGGGTCGGTCGCGGCCGGGAAGCTCTCGGCGCCACCGGCGAACAGGTCGAGCGCCGACGGAGCGCGGAAGGTCTCGCCCCACGAAGCGCGGACCAGCAGGTCGTCGATCGGCTTCCAACGCAGGCCCACCTTGGCGGTGGTCGGCGAACCCGGGTCCGCCTGGACGTTCGTCAGGCCCACGCGGCCGGAGGCCGAGTAGTCCGACTTACGCGCCGCGGCCGACAGCTCGAGCTGCTGGGCGAAGGTCACGTCGGCGAGCAGCGGCAGCACGACTTCGGCGAAGACTTCCTTCACCTCGGTCTGGCCACTGGTCGGCTCGGAGAAGTTGTCCGAGGAACCGCCCGACGACACCAGGGTGTCCGGCTGGTCGAACGCCGAGTCCTTGCGGTACTCGAAGCCGACGGCGAAGCCCGACATGCCGCCCGGCAGTTCGAACAGGTCGCCCGACAGCAGGCCGCTGTAGTTGACCTGGGTGTTGCCCGAGGTCGAGACCTGGGTGTAGCCGACGTAGTTCAGCATCGCCTGGATGTCCGCCGCGGTGATGCGACGACCATTCGTGGCACCCGGGACCGGCGCGCCGAGGCCCAGGGTCGGGCCGCCGAAGATGTTGAACGGCACGCAGTTCGGGATGCGGGTGGCGAAGGACGTGCCGCAGTACAGCGTGTCCGTGGCCTGGTCGTAGCCCGAGGCGCCGACGGCGTTGCGCAGGTTGAACAGGTTGACGTAACCCGTGCCGCGGTTGTCGTACTGGCCGTCGTTACGCTGGGCCATCAACTCCCAGTTGAAGAAGCGGTCGCCGATCTCGAAGTTGCCCTCGAGGCCGGTCTGCACGGCGAAGATGTCGTAGTCGTAGGACGGACGACGGCCGCCCAGCGGCACCATGCGGTAGCCGGCGCTCTGGAAGTCGACGCCGAACGGGTTGTAGATCGAGGTCGCCGTGACCGGGAAGCGCCACTGCGGGCCGTTGGCGCCCGAGTTGGCGATCGACAGCGGCACTTCGGCCAGCTGCTGGGTCGAGGTGCGCTTGGTGTAGTTGGTGCGGACGTAGGCCGAGATGTTGTCCGTGATGTCGAAACGACCATAGGCGAACAGGTTGCTACGCGCCGCCGGCTGCTGCAGGTAGTTGACCGGCGAGAAGTTGTAGCGGGTGGCGTTGCTCAGCGGGATGAAGTCCGCCGTGGTGATGCCATCGGCCAGGTTGGCGCCCGGGGCCAGGGTCAGGCCGCCGAAGCTGCCGCCCGCGGCGAAGCCCGAACCGCAGAACGTGCCTTCGGCGGTCGTCGTGGTGTTGTTCTGGCGGACGACGTCGCAACCGAAGATCGGGAAGCGCGAGATCTCGCGGTCACCGGCGAAGATTTCTTCCTGGTCGGAGTAGCTGACCGAGACGACGGCGCTGCTGCGCTCGCCGGTGGCGCCGATGACGGCGTCGTACGCGGTGCGCTGGCCGTCGCCCTTCGACGTCTGGCCGAAGTAGGCACCGGCCTGGGCACCGTCGTAGTCCTTGCGGGTGACGATGTTGATCACGCCGGCGATGGCGTCGGAACCGTAGATCGCCGAGGCGCCGTCCTTCAGGACGTCGATGCGCTCGATGATGGCCAGCGGGATGGTCGACAGGTCGACGGTGCCGTCGAGGTCGGTCGCCCAACGCTTGCCGTCGACCAGCACCAGGGTGCGGTCGGCGCCGAGGCCACGCAGCGAGACCTGCTGCGAACCGTCGCTGCCGTTGGTCTGCGTCGTCACGGTGCTGAGGCCCGAGCCGTCCGACGACGTGATGTTGTTCAGCACGTCATAGACGTTGTTGAGACCGGTCTTGGCGATATCCGCACGGGTGATGACCTGCACCGGCTGGGTGGTCTCGATGTCCGCACTGCGGATCAGCGAGCCAGTGACCTGCACGCGGTCGAGGACTTTGGCCTCTTCCTCAGAATTCTCCTGCGCGAAGGCCGGGGCCGCGATCATGGTCGCCGCGCCGGCGAAAAGCGCATAACGAATCGCGCTCGACAGCTGCTTGTTGTTCAACATGGACTCTCTCTCCAAGGATCAGAGTGGATTTTGTGTAGACGCTGATGGTCCGGTTACCCGGCGGAATCCGGTAACGCCGGACCGCGAGCAACCCGAGCATAACGCAAGTTTTACGCCTAGCAAATCAATGCCGACGCTCGCCACCTAAACCCTCGAGAAATCAGCCACTTGAGCCACGGCATTCCCTCCCCATTCAGTCGCCGTGGGGCTCCGGTTCAGCCAAAAGCAGGGGGCCTTGGCGCACGGTGAGGCGCCCAGAGAGGGTGGCGAGACGCAGCGGCCACGCCCCGTCCCCCACCCGGGCGAGTCCATCGGCCCCGGCGACCAGGGCGCCCCGGAGGCCGAGCGGCTGCGCGCCCGGCTCGAACTTCAGCACCGCCGTCGTGTCCTGCGCCAATTGCAGTTCGATATCGCCGGTAACCGTTTCCATGGAAACCGGCGCATTCCCTTGACCGGTGCGGAGATCGATGCGGCCCGACACGGTCTCGACACGCATCGGCCCCGGTTGTTGGAGTTGCAATTGCAACGATCCGGCCACGCTGTCGATGCGGGCCTGCACACCGGGCGTCGGGGCGACAAGATCGACCTGGCCGCTCAGCGTGGCGATGAACAGCCGTTGCCCGGAGAGTTGAAGGGAAAGCGGGCCGCTCCGACTTTGCACGCGGACCTCGGGCGAATCCGACACCACGCGCAATGCGCGGGCGCCACCGTCGATTCGAAGACGCTCGCCTCCCACGTCTTCCAAGTCGAGCTCGGCGTCGTCCACCTCGATGGACAGCGACGCATCCGCCGGCACATCGACTTCAAGCGTCGCTGCGGCGGGAAAAAGCCGCCCCTCGTCCAGCACGCGGAGCACGGGGCCCGCGGGCCTTTCGGCGCGGCGAAGCCGTTGGCCGGCCGCCAAGCGGCCGCGGACATGCACTTGGCCATCGCCCGAAGGGCGGACGGTCAGCCCACCGCGAGGCAGCACGATGCGCAATCCGCCGCCGGCCACAGGAAACGGTTCAAGCAGGCCCGCTTCGGGTGCCGCGGGCGGCGCTTCGCCTTCCACGGCGGGCGCCTGGCCACGAACGGCGCAGGACGCGAGCAGCAGGGCCACCAACCCGCCGCAACGCGCGCGCCGCAACGCTATCCATGGTTCGACCATCCCGACGCCTCCCTCCTCGCCCCAAGCCACCGCGACGACCAGAACTCGGCCGCCAAGGACACCGTCCGAGAATGGATATCGACGATGTCCTCGACATCTGGAGCGTAGCCGCCGGCCATCGCGATGGAGAGGGGCAGTCCGGCCCGTGCGCAGCCCTCGATGACAAATCGATCCCGCTGCGCGAGACCGGCCTTGCTCAGCGCGAGTTGCCCGAGGCGATCGCCGACGAAAGGGTCCGCCCCCGCGAGATAGACGACCGCGTCGGGGCGCGCGGCTTCGATGGCCCTTGGCCAGTGCGCAGCGAGCGCGTCGAGGTAGCGGGCATCGTCGGTGCCCGGCGGCAGCGGCACGTCGAGATCGGAGGCCGGCTTGATGGCCGGGTAGTTCTTCGCGTCGTGCATCGAGAACGCGAAGATCGTGTCGTCGCTGGCGACCAGTTCCGCCGTGCCGTTGCCGTGGTGGACGTCGAGATCGACGATCAGCAGCCGCCGCGCGAGCCCTTCGGCCTGGACGTGGCGGGCAGCCACCACCGCGTCGTTGAAGATGCAATAGCCGCCGCCGCGGTCAAAGGCCGCGTGGTGCGTGCCGCCGGCGAGGTTCACCGCGATGCCGTCGCCGCGCAAGGCGGTCTCGAGCGCCGCGATCGTGCCGCCCACCGTGCGGCGCGCGCGTTTCGCCATCGCTTCCGACCACGGGAAGCCGATGCGCCGCTGCTCCTGCGGGCTCAGGGTGCCGCGCCGGACGCGCTCGATGTACTCGGGGCAGTGGACGCGGCGGAGCGCCTCGTCGCTGGCGGACACGGGCTCGTGCAGGGTCACGCCCCAGGCCTCGCCGTGCTCGCGCACGCGCTCGTAGAGACGCCGGTACTTCGCCATCGGAAAGGCATGGCCCTCCGGCAAAGGCAGTTCGAACGTCGGGCAGAAAAAAGCCTTCATCGCCCCAGCTTAAGCGGAAGCGATGAAGGCCTTGAGGAGCAACGGCGACGCCGGAATCCAGCGCCGCCGATCGCGCGGGTCAGGCCGCGGCTTTCTTCGCCTCGGCCTCGAGCGCGGCCGCCACGCGCTGGCGCTCGGCCTCCAGGGCCGCCGGCAGGCGCGGGCCGAACTCGGCGAGGTATTCGCCGATCGAGGCCATCTCGGCCTTCCAGCCCTCGCGGTCGTAGCCGAACAGCACCTCGCGGGCCTCGTCGCTGAGCTTCAGGCCCTCGAGGTTGAGGTCCTCGCGCTTCGGGAACAGGCCGACCGGCGTCTCGACGGCCCCGGCCTTGCCCTCGCAACGCTTGAGCATCCATTCGAGCACGCGCAGGTTGTCGCCGAAGCCCGGCCAAAGGAACTTGCCGTCGCTGCCCTTGCGGAACCAGTTGACGTGGAAGACCTTCGGCAGCTTGTCGGCCTTCGCACCGAAGCCGAGCCAGTGGCTGAAGTAGTCGGCGAAGTTGTAGCCGCAGAACGGCTTCATCGCCATCGAGTCGCGGCGCACCACGCCGACCGCACCGGTAGCGGCCGCCGTGGTTTCCGAGGCCATGCCGGCGCCGACCAGCACGCCGTGGGTCCAGTCGCGGGCTTCGAACACCAGGGGCACCAGCGAGGCGCGACGGCCGCCGAAGACGATGGCCGAAATCGGCACGCCCTGCGGGTCCTCGGCTTTCGGCGAGTAGGACGGGCACTGCTTGGCCGACACGGTGAAGCGCGCATTCGCGTGCGCGGCCGGGCCCTTGGCGGCGTCGTAAGGCTGGCCCTTCCAGTCGGTGACCGGCGTGCCGGTCTCGAGGCCTTCCCACCACGGCTGGTGGTCGGCGGTCACGCCGACATTGGTGAAGATGGCATCGCGGTCGAGCATCGCAAGGGCATTCGGGTTGCTCTTCGCCCCCGTGCCCGGCGCCACGCCGAAGTAGCCGGCTTCCGGGTTGATGGCGTAAAGCCGGCCGTCGGCGCCGGGGCGCATCCAGCAGATGTCGTCGCCGACCGTCCAGACCTTCCAGCCCTTCTCGCGGTAGCCCTGCGGCGGGATCAGCATGGCGAGGTTGGTCTTGCCACAGGCGCTCGGGAAGGCCGCCGCGACGTAGTGTGTTTCGCCCTGCGGGTTCTCGATGCCGACGATCAGCATGTGCTCGGCCAACCAGCCTTCGGTGCGCGCCTGGTAGCTGGCGATGCGCAGCGCGTGGCACTTCTTGCCGAGCAGCGCGTTGCCGCCGTAACCGGAGCCGTAGCTCTTGATCGCGAGCTCTTCGGGGAAATGCATGATGAAGCGGCGGTCCGGATCAAGCTCGCCCGTCGAATGCAGGCCCTTCACGAAGGAGCCCTCGCGTTCGATGCGCGCCAAGGCCGCCGCGCCCATGCGGGTCATGATCCGCATGTTGGCCACCACGTAGGGCGAGTCGGTGATCTCGACACCGCAGCGCGACAGCGGCGAGTCGATCGGGCCCATACAGTAAGGAATGACGTACAGCGTCCGGCCCTTCATGCAGCCGGCGAACAGCGCGTCCATCTTGGCGTGGCCGTCGGCCGGCGACATCCAATGGTTGTTCGGGCCGGCGTCGTCCTTGTCCGACGTGCAGACGAAGGTCAGGTGCTCCACACGGGCCACGTCGCCGGGGTGCGAGCGATGCAGGGTGCAGCCCGGATGGGTGTCCGGGTTGAGCGCATGGAGGGTGCCGTCGGCCAGCATCCCGGCCTTGAGGGCGGCGTCCTCGGCGTCGGAACCATCGCACCAATGGATGCGGTCGGGCGTGGTGAGGGCGGCGACGGACGCGACCCAGTCATTGAGGGCCGCAAAACGGCTCGGCGAGCTGTTGCTCATCGGGACAACTCCGGAAGGGAAAACGTCGGAGGCCGGGACCACTCCCGTGACGCCTGCCACCGGCCAGCGACCGGGACCCGCCTCAATGCATACGTATTCTATCCCTTCGGGACGGGGTCCGCCGAGGCTTTCCGCAGAGGGTCGAACAGCCCCAGGCTCCAGGGCCGCTGGGCCAGCACCAGGCTCACCCCCACCCGCTCTGCAGCCGGCAGGTGGGCGTCTTGCGCCAGCATGAGATCGAACTGGCTGGCGGCTTCCCGCAGCTTTTCCCGGATGGTCGCCGCCGATCGGCGCGACACCATGCCCGAGAGCAGCAGCAGGGTCTCCTCGCCCCCGGCGAAGCGACTCTTGAAGAACTCGGGCAACAGGCGCTGCTGGAAGAAGCGCTGCATGGGCCCGTCGGTGCGCCAGCGGAAGTTCCGGGCCGTCAAGACGCGGGCCCGGTTGCCGGGCAGCAACTCGATGATGCCGAGGCGGTCGAGCTTGACCAGGCGCCCGGTCCAGTCCGGCAGGCTGATCTGGTACCGCGCCAGGACCTCCTCCTGGGTCCAGCGGTTCACCGCCAGGTAAAGCGCCAGCATCAGCAAGGGATCGTCGACCAGCGCCTGCTCCTGCGCCTCCGACAGCTCGGCCAGCGCGGGGCGGCGCTGCTCGGCTTCCGCCGCCAGCTCGGCAAGCCCCATGTCCAGCGCTTCGCAGATCTGCTCCAGCCGCTCCAGGCGGATCGACTGCTCGGAGAACATCCGCTTCACCGAGGCTTCCGACATGCCAATGCGCTCGGCGAGGTTCGCGTAGGTCAGCCCCTGTGTTTTCAAGGCGCGCTTCAACGCGTCGACAAGTTGAAGGCGAAGCGTCATGGGTGTCGTCTGTCCGGCGGCAAAGGTCGCGGAACACGATACGTCGGGCGGCCGCCTTGCTCCAGCGACGCCACCGCTTTCGACTCGGCAGCACCGCCACCGCCAATCGAAGGCCCCACCATGCCATCCACTAACCACCGCCGTTCGCACCTCGCCCGCCTGATCCTCGCCGCGGGGCTTGCCTGCGCGGGCGCGACGCCGAGCGTGCAGGCGCAAAGCACCACCGAGGCCTCGACGCAGGCGTCCGCACTGTCGGTGCTCGCCATCGATGGCTCCATCGACGCTACGCGACGCGCATCGCAACAGGCGATGGCGTCGCTCCACGATGGCGCGCAGCTCGTGGTGCAAAGCGTTCGCCTCGTCGGGCGCGGCCTCGTGCTGGGCGTCAAGGTCGTCGGAACCGGTGCCGTCCTGCTGATCACCCTCCCGGTGGCGACCGGCCTGGCCGCCACCGTGGCCGCAGGCACGCTGGTCTCGGTCGCCATCGAGGCGGGCGGCATGACGCTGCGGGTCGCCGGGGAACTGCTCGGATTCCTTCCGGCGGCGGAAGCCCTGGACCTCCTCCACCGTCGCGAGCTGGGCCTATGAGCACTGCAGCACTGCGACGTTTCGCGCTGGCGCTCGCGCTCGCCCTGGCCTCCGCAACGAGCCATGCGGGTACGGCGTGCGTGGAGTCGACCCACGACGCCGACGAACTCCGGCGCGCGGCGCAACTGGCGGTGGGCGTTCGCCAACAACTCGAAACCGTCGACGCCCCTGTGGCGCTGCTCAGTCGCGTCGGCACCGACCTTTCGGAGCACGGGCTGCACTACAGCCATGCCGGCTTCGCCATCCGCGACCATCGCAACGGCGCCTGGACGGTCGTCCACCTGCTCAACCAGTGCGGCACCGACCGCTCGGGCCTTTTCGCGGAAGGCCTGATGAATTTCTACCTCGACGACCTCGCACGCGAGGACACGCGGATCACCTGGCTCGAACCGGCGACCGCGGCGTCACTGGCGACCTTGCTGGCTGACGAGCACGCCGTCCTTTCACTGCACCGTCCGCGCTACAACCTCCTTTCGCCACCGGGGAGCCGCCGCAGCCAGAACTCCACCGCTTGGGTCCTCGAGGTGCTGGATGCCGCCGCGCTGGGCACCGCGCAATCCGGTCCGGCGCACACCGCGACCGCGCGTCCAGCCCGTGGGGACCGCCCTGACCGCTAGGGAATCAGCGCATCCATCACGTGGGTGACGTAGGCCTCGAACTCGTCGTGGTGCAGGCGCGGCTGGCCGAGTTGCAAAGAGAGCTGCAGGAAGCCCACGTAGGCCGCGTAAGTGAGCCTCGCGCGGTTGATGGCTTCGAGGCGCGGCATGCCGGCCTGGCGGAAACTGGCGGCGAGGTAGTCCATGCGCCGCTGCGAGACGCGCGCCAGCACGGGCTGCACGACCGGATGGTCGAGTGCCTTCAGCAGCTCGCTGTAGATCTTGTGCGGCTTCAGTTCGTGCGCCACGAGCTGGAACAGGGCCTTGAGGCGCTCGCGCGGCTCGGGGAAGGCCTCGAGCTTGCCGAACACCGTCTCCTGCTCCATGGCTTCCCAGCGCTCGAGCGCGGCGGCAAGCAGCGCTTCGCGTGAGGGGAAATGCCAGTAGAAGCTGCCCTTCGTCACGCCGAGGCGACGGGCCAAAGGCTCGACCGCCACGGCCGCCACGCCGTCGTCCGCGATGACGTCCAGGGCGGCGTTGGCCCAGTCTTCGGCGGAAAGGCGCATGGGTCGTTCGTTCTTGGCGGCGGCGGGCATGGGCGGGTGGGCAGGCGGCGATTTGCGGCAATGGAAACGACACAATAAAGCGTCGGGCGCGCTTTCACCATACGCATACGTATTGACAAGCCGGAAAAGGGCCACCCATACTCGGCCGTATGGTTTCCGTGTCGCCCCTGCCGGCTTCGTTGGCCTCGTTCGAATGGACGGGCGCTGGCGGCCTGCCGCTCGCCGCCAGCGCGGCCGGTCCCTTGGGCGAAAGCACGCGCGTGCTGTTCGCGCATGGGTTCGGGCAAACGCGACAGGCGTGGACGCGCTCGATGCTGGCGCTGGGCCAGGCCGGCATCGCCAGTGCGGCCTACGACCTGCGTGGCCACGGCCAGTCCGGGCGCAATGCACCGGGCGAGGCCTACGCGGTGGACCAGTTCATCGACGACGCCCTTGCCGTCCGCGCGACGCTGGCCGAACCGCCGGTACTGGTCGGCGCCTCAATGGGCGGCCTGGTCGGCTTGGCCGCTCAGTCCCGCGGCGCCGGGTTCGCCGGCCTGGTGCTGGTCGACGTCACGCCGAAGTGGGAAATCGCCGGAATGCAGCGCATCCTCGCCTTCATGGGCGCGCATCCGGACGGTTTCGACAGCCACGAACACGCGGCGAGCGAAATCGCCGCGTACCTGCCGCATCGTCGCGAGCGCAAATCGTCCGCCGAACTCGACCACCTGCTGGTGCGCGGCGAGGACGGCCGCCTGCGCTGGCATTGGGACCCGCGGCTGCTGCAGGACCTCGCCGACTCCGCCAAGCACCAGGACGAACTCGCCGAGGCCGCCCGCGGCATCGACGTGCCGGTGCTGCTGGTCAGCGGCGGCCGCAGCGACCTCGTCTCGAAGGAAACCGTCGCGCATTTCCTCGACCTCGTGCCGCACGCCGAACACGTCCATCTGCCGGAGGCCACGCACATGGTCGCCGGCGATGACAACGACGCCTTCACCCGGGCTGTCCTCTCCTTCCTTTCGCCCCGCCCCCACGCGGGATCCTTCCAGACCCTCCGCGGAGCCTGAGCCATGAGCGCTGTGTTGCCCTTCCTCGTCCTTTTGCTGGTGGTCGCCGTCGCGGCGTACCACCGCTGGTCGCTGGCGGTGTTCACCGCCGTCGCCGGCACCGGCCTCGTGCTGGTCGGCCTCACCGGTGTCGCACCGGTCGCGACCATCGTCGCCGGCTCGCTGCTGGCCGTCGTCGCGCTGCCCCTGCTGATCACGCCGATCCGGCAGAACCTGATCACCGCGCCGCTTCTGAAGTTCTACACCAAGATCCTGCCGCCGCTCTCGGAGACCGAGAAGACCGCGCTGGAAGCCGGCACGGTCGGCTTCGAAGGCGAGCTGTTCTCCGGCGCGCCGAAGTGGTCCGACCTGCTCGCGCAGCCGAAGCCCACGCTGACTGCCGAGGAGCAGGCCTTCCTCGACGGCCCGGTCGAAGAGGTCTGCAAGATGACCAACGACTGGGAAACCACGCACGTGCATGCGGACCTCGAGCCGCAGGTGTGGGACTACCTCAAGAAGAACAAGTTTTTCGGGATGATCATCCCGAAGGAGTACGGCGGCCTCGGCTTCTCGGCGCTGGCCCACCACAAGGTCATCCAGAAGCTGGCCTCGATCTCGGCCACGCTGAGTTCGACCGTTGGCGTGCCGAACTCGCTCGGCCCGGCGGAACTGCTGCTGCACTACGGCACCGAAGAGCAGAAGCGCCACTACCTGCCGCGCCTCGCCGACGGCCGTGAGATCCCCTGCTTCGCGCTGACCGGCCCGACGGCGGGTTCCGACGCCACGTCGCTGCCGGACTTCGGCATCGTCTGCGAAGGCGAGTGGAACGGCGCCAAGGTCCTCGGCGTCAAGCTCACCTTCGACAAGCGCTACATCACGCTGGCACCGGTGGCGACGGTCATCGGCCTTGCCTTCCGCCTGTACGACCCGAACAAGCTGCTCGGCGATGACGCCGACCGCGGCATCACGCTCGCGCTGATCCCGCGCGAGACCCCGGGCCTGAGCGTCGGCCGCCGCCACTTCCCGCTGAACTGCACCTTCATGAATGGTCCGCTGCACGGCAAGGAAATGTTCCTGCCGCTGTCGCAGCTGATCGGTGGCGAGGAGTACATCGGCCACGGCTGGCGCATGCTCGTCGAGTGCCTGTCGGTGGGCCGCGCGATCACCCTGCCCTCGACCTCCAGCGGCGCCGCCAAGCTGGCCGCCGCCGCCACCGGCGCCTACTCGCGCATCCGCAAGCAGTTCGGCCTGTCGATCGGCCGCTTCGAGGGCGTCGAGGAAGCGCTGGCCCGCATCGCCGGCAACACCTACGCCGCCGCCGCGCTGTCGCAGGCCACCGCGGCCGCGGTCGACCGCGGCGAGAAGCCTGCGGTTCCGTCGGCCATCGCGAAGTACCACGCGACCGAGATGGCCCGCGAAGTCGGCAAGGACGCGATGGACGTCCACGGCGGCAAGGGCGTGATCCTGGGGCCCTCGAACTACCTCGGCCGCGGCTGGCAGGCCGCACCGATCTCGATCACGGTGGAAGGCGCGAACATCATGACGCGCTCGCTGATGATCTTCGGCCAGGGCGCCATCCGCTGCCATCCGTGGGTGCTGAAGGAAATGCAGGCCGCCACGCATCCGGATCCGGCCGTTCGCCTGCGCGAGTTCGACACCAACCTGTTCGGCCACATCGGCTTCGCCATCAGCAATGCCGTGCGCAGCCTGTGGATGGGCATGACCTTCGCCGCCTTCGGCTCGGCGCCGGGCGATGACTACACGAAGCGCTTCTACCGCCGCCTCAACCGCTACTCCGCCAATCTCGCGCTGGTCGCCGACACCTCGATGCTGACGCTGGGCGGCAAGCTGAAGTTCAAGGAGAAGCTGTCGGGCCGCTTGGGCGACGTGCTCTCGCAGCTCTACATCGCCAGCGCGATGCTGAAGCGCTACGAGGACGAGGGCCGCCCGGCCTCCGAGCAGCCGCTGCTGGCCTGGGCCTTCCACGACAGCGTGTTCAAGATCGAGAACGCGCTCTCCGGCGCGCTGCGCAACTACCCGATCCGTCCGGTCGGCTGGCTGCTGTGGATGCTGGTGTTCCCGTTCGGCCGTCGTGCGCAGGCCCCGAGCGACCGCCTCGGCCGTCGTGCCGCGGCGCTGCTGATGTCGCCCTCGGACGCCCGCGACCGCCTGGTCAGCGGCGTGTTCCTGACGCCCTGCGAGAACAACCCGGCCGGTCGCGTCAACGCCGCACTGGCCAAAGTGATCCTCGCCGAGCCGGTGGAGCGCAAGTTCATGAAGGCGGTGAAGGGTGGCGAGATCGCCGCGCTGGATTACGCCGCGCAGCTGGCCGAGGCCGTGCAGAAGGGCCTGATCACCGGCGAAGAACGCGCCCAGCTCGAAGAGCTGCGCCGCCTCACCTGGGACGCGATCAGCGTGGACGATTTCGACCACGAAGACCTCGTCGCCGCGTCGCTGTACCGCGGTGCGAAGTCCGGCGACACCCGCCGCGCGGCCTGACCGCCTCGCGATGCGTCACCAAGGAACGGCGGGCCTCGGCCCGCCGTTCTGCTATCCGAACCCTTGCGCGCCACCGACCATGAGCCATCCATGAGCACGACCACGCCCCTCCTCGCCCTGTACCGCCGCTTCGAGCGCCTGCCGCTGGGACGCTGGCTGTTTTCGCGCGCCGTGTGCTTCAAGGCGCCCTATTTCGGCACGATCCATCCCACCTTCGTCGCGCTGGAGCCGGGCCGCTGCGAAGCGCGCATCCCGCACCGCCGCGGCATGCAGAACCACATCGGCAGCGTCCACGCGATCGCCTTGTGCAACCTCGCCGAGCTCTGCGCCGGCGTCATGACCGACGCCTCGATCCCCGCGGACATGCGCTGGATCCCGAAGGGCATGACGGTGCAGTACCTGAAGAAAGCGATGGGCCCGCAGACCGGCATCGCCCAGCCGCGCATTCCGATCGTGTCGGCCGGCACGGGCTACGAGCTGCCCGTGCAAGTGGAAGTGCACGACGCCAGCGGCGAGCCGACTTTCCGCGCCGAAGTGGTGATGTGGCTGTCGCCGAAGCCGTCGCGCAAGGGCTAAGCCGAGGCACGCCCCGGGCACGCGGCATCAGCCCCGCGCGAGGGCCTTCTGGGCACGCACGACGCCCCAGGCCGACAGGAACAGCGCCATCGCCATGCCGGTGCCGAGCAGGAACACCACCGACGAGCCGAAGGACGCGATGACTTTGTGCACCCAGACGAAGGTGAAATCACCGCCGCGGTAGATCGCCGTGTCGATGAAGGCCTTGGCCTTGTAGCGCGTCTCCGCATCCACGCGCGTGTAGATCGTTTCGCGGGCCGGCTTGGCCAGGGCGAACTCACCGGTGCGCGTGGCGATCTGCACGACCATCAGCAGCATCGGCAGCGGATTTCCCGCCAGCACGGCGAAGCCAACGGTGATGGCGAGGCCCGGGATCAGCAGCAGCGGAGCGACGCCAAAACGGGCCAGCAGGAAGGGCGTGACGAAAAGCTGGATGACCAGCGTCAGGCCATTGATCCACAGGTCGATGGTGGCGAAGAACGCCGTGCGCGCCTCGTCATCGGCGATCTGTCGCGCGATGGCGGCCTGTTCGTTGTAGAGCAGCGTTCCCACCGCGACACCGAAGAACATCACCAGCGCCATGCCACGCATCAACGGGTCGCGCGCGACGATACGCAGGCCCTCGAGGAAGCGGCCGCCCATGGCCTCGTCGAAACGCGGGCCGCCGCGCTCCACCTCGCGACGCCGTGCCCAAGGCGCCAGCGCGATCACGAACGCCAGGCACAGGCCCATGAACCCGGTACTGATCAGCATGATCGTCTCGACGCCGACATCCTTGACGATCAGCTTCGTCAAGGCGGGACCGGCCAGCGCGCCCAGCGTGCCGCCGACGCCGATGAAGCCGTAGAACAGCCGCGACTGCGCCGAGCTGTAGATGTCGGACATGAAGCTCCAGAACACCGTGACGGCGAACAGATTGACCACGGCGAGGAAGATGAAGAACGCCGCGCCCCGCCCCGCCACGTCATTCGCGAAAGCCAGGTAGAAAACCCCGAGCGCGGCCACCAGCAGGCCGTAGACGAAGGGCAGGAAGACGCGCCGGGGATAGCGGCTGACCAGCGCGCCATACAGCGGCTGCAGCAGCAGCATCGACAGGAAAGTGCCCGTGAACAGGACCTGCAGCGTCAGCTCGCCGAGAGCGATGCCGCGATCGGCAAAGAAATCGATCATCGCCGGCGGGAAAACGGCCGAGGCATCGTCCGTCGCGCCGAAGGCGTCGCGGATCGAGCGCAGCATGAAGTAGCCGCAGAGCAGGCAGAAGAAGTAACCGAACGACAGCGCGAGCGCCGGCACGTCGGCCAGCGCCTGCTTCAGATCGGACCAGCGGAGTCGCTGGGGGCCTTGGGCCTGCATCGTCACTCCGTGGCAATGGATGCGCGCTACTTTAGCGGAGTCCCCGGCCGCCGCCGAGCTAGAGCATTCACTCTAGACGTGCGGACCAGCATCGCCCATCGCTTCAGCGGCAGCCGGTACGTGTTCGATTACATCATCGTGGGTGCCGGCTCCGCCGGCTGCGTCCTCGCCAACCGGCTCAGCGCCGATCCCGCCATCAAGGTCCTGCTGCTCGAGGCCGGTCCGCGCGACTGGCATCCGCTCGTCCACATGCCCGCGGGCCTCGCGAAGCTGGTCGGCAAGAAGGGCGTGAACTGGGACTACAGCACGGCACCCGAGCCGAACCTCGACGGCCGCATGCTGTGGTGGCCTCGCGGCAAGGTGCTGGGCGGCAGCAGCTCGATCAACGCGATGTGCTACATCCGCGGCGAGCGCCGCGACTACGACGAGTGGGCCGAACTCGGTGCCACCGGCTGGCATTGGGACAACGTGCTGCCCTACTTCCGCAAGTCGGAAGGCAACGAGCGCGGCGCGGACGCGCTGCACGGCGGCGATGGCCCGCTCGGCGTCAGCGACCATCGCTACCGCAACCCGCTGTCGGCCGTGTTCGTCGATGCGGCGAATCAGGCGGGCTTCCCCGTCAACCCGGACTTCAACGGCGGCGTGCAGGAAGGCTTCGGCTTCTACCAGACCACCACGCGCGGCGGCTCGCGCTGCTCGTCGGCCACGGCCTACCTCGACCCGATCCGCGGCCAGCGACCGAACCTCAAGGTCATCACCGGCGCGATGGCGCGCAAGGTGCTGTTCGAGGGCGGCCGTGCCAGCGGCGTGCTCTACACCGTGGGCGGCGCGGCCTTCGCAGAAGGCGCAGCGCGCGAGGTGATCCTCTGCGGCGGCGCCATCAACAGCCCGCAGCTGCTGATGCTCTCCGGCATCGGCCCGGCGGCGCACCTCCGCCAGCAGGGCGTGGAGGTCCGCGTCGACCTGCCCGGCGTCGGCGGCAACCTGCAGGACCACCTCGACATTTGCACGCTGCAACGGGCGACGCAGGCGATCACCTACGACGATTCCGATTCTCTGCTCAACGAAGCCAAGATCGCGTGGGACTATTACCTGCGCAAGCAGGGTCCGGGCACCAGCAACATCGCCGAAGCCGGCGGTTTCCTACGCTCGCGCCTGGCCGAGGACGAGCGCCCCGACCTGCAGTTCCACTTCGTACCCGCCCAACTCGACGATCACGGACGCAACAAACTCCCGGGCTACGGGTTCACCGTGCATTCCTGCTTCCTGCGGCCGAAGAGCCGCGGGCGCCTCTACCTCGCGGGCACCGATGCCGCGAGCAAGCCCCGCATCGAGGCGAACTACCTGGGCGATGCGGAAGGCTTCGACCTCAAGGTCATGCGCGAGTGCGTTCGGCTGTCGCGCGAGATCCTCGCGCAGCCGGCCTTCGCGCCCTTCCGCGGCGAGGAACTGCTGCCCGGCGCGAAGGCCCAGGACGACGCGGCGATCGATGCCTTCATCCGCCGCAAGGCCGAGTCGATCTACCACCCGATCGGCACCTGCGCGATCGGCAGCGATGCCGACCGCAATGCGGTGGTCGATCCGCAGCTGCGGGTGCGCGGGGTCGAGGGCTTGCGGGTCGTGGATGCCTCGGTGATGCCGAAGCTGATCGGCGGAAACACCAATGCCCCGACCATCATGATCGCCGAACGCGCCGCCGACTTGATCCTCGCCTGAGCCCCGGGGGCGGGGCTCCGCGCCTCAGGCGGCCCGCACCGGTTCGAGCGCGGCCGGCAATGGCGCGTGCAGGATGGCGCAGACGATCCGCAGCAGCTCGGCCTCGGGAATCGTCACCTGCCCATCGTGGCCCGCCGTGGCGACGAGCGCTTCCACGAGCATGAGCTTGCCCTTCGGCAGCAAGGCGTCGAGACGCGGCCATGCGTCATCGAGCACGGCCACGCCGTGCGCCGGCGGCACGTAACGGGCGCCGGACTGCGGCAACACCAGCGGCAATCCGGCCATGAACGCGCGCTGCGCATCGGCCGGCTGGGCATGGCCGGCGTGGGCCAACACGGCAAGCAACTGGACCACCTCGGCCTCGACATCCGCCAGCTTGACCCGCGGCTGTCGCCACGCGGTCGCCGGATCGGCCGAGGCCTGCAACTCGGCGTGCAGCAATTGCGCCAATCCGTACTCGAGCAAGGTGATGCGGCCATCCGCATGGGCCAAGGCCGTGCACACGTCGGCCACCGCGGCCACATCCGCCCTCGAGCGACGCTTCAGCGTGGCCAAGGCCAGCATCGCCAAGGGCAGGCGCAGGGCCGCATGCAAGCCTTGCACGCGCTCCGCGTAGTCGGCCGATTGGCCGGTCATGCGCTCGCCCATCCGCGCCTTCAGCTCGAAGCGCTGCTTCTGCTGCACGGCGCGCTCCGTGGAGAAGAGCAGGCCGAACAACAGCGGCATGGCCTCCTCGCGATCGCGGGCGGCGCGATCGAGCACGCCGGGGATGGCGGCAATCACCGCCTGCGCGCGCTGCACGTCATCGGGGCGCCAGCCGCCCAGGCCCTCGGCCACCGCGGACGGAGCGATGCGGATGGTGGCGTCCTCCGGCGGCAACGGTGGCGGCTCGGCCAGCGCACGGGCGTGGTCTTCGTCGAGTCCCGACGGCGGCGGCAGCTGCTGCCGCGACAGTGCCTCGGTGAACTTCTCCGGCTTGAAGCCGGGACGGATGGCGCGGATGCGGTCCAGCAGCGGCGGATGGGTGGCCATCCAGCCCGAGAAGCCCAGACCGTCCTCGAACAGCATGTGGCTGATCTCCTCGGCCTCGGGCGCGAGCATCCGGCCCTGCCCCGGCACGCCGGCGATCTTCAGGAAGGCGCCGACCAACCCATCCGGATCGCGGGTGTACTGCAGTGCCGAGGCGTCGGCGAGGTACTCGCGCTGCCTGCTGATGCCGGCCTTGATCAGCCGGGCGAACCACAAGCCGATCGCGCCCAGGGCCATCAGGGCGAGGCCGAACGGGACGATCGCGTTGACCTCGCGCTTGCCGGAACGGCTGGTGAGGAAGAATCGGCCGACGACACCCAGCATGGTGATGCCGAACAGCAGGCCGACGAGGCGCAAGTTCAGGCGGATGTCGGCGTTGAGGATGTGCCCGATCTCGTGCGCGACCACGCCTTGCAACTCCTGGCGGTTCAGCCGCTCGAGCGCACCACGCGTGACCGCGATCGCGGCGTCCGGGCCACCGAAGCCGGCTGCGAAAGCGTTGATGCGCGGCTCGTCCTCGAGCACGAAGACCTGCGGCAGCGCGCTGCCCGACGCGATCGCCATCTCCTCGACGACGTTCAGTAGGCGGCGCAGCCCGGGGTCCTGGGTGTCCACGGGCACCGGCGTGCCCCCCAAGGCCATCGCGACCGCGCCCCCGCCCTTCCTCAGGGTCATGGTCCGGTAGAGGCTCGCGCCGCCGATCAGCAGAAGGGTCGCGACGGTGGTCACGACCATCACCTTGCCGACCGCGGCGAACGGCGCCGCGCCGCTGGCGGCGAGGAAGCCCCAGACCACCAGGTTCACCGCCGCGACGATGCCGAGCACCGCCAGGGCGAAAAGCAGGAACAGCTTCCGCGAGCGGCGGCGCACCGCCTCCTGGCGTTCAAAGAGGTTCATCGCGGGGACTCAGAACTGCACGCGGGGCGCGTCGCGCTTGTGGCGCTCCGCGTCGGGGATCTCCAGCAGCGAGGCCGGCTTGAAGTCGAAGCGGGTGGCGACGAGGCTGCCCGGGAACATCTCGCGGCGGTTGTTGTAACCCATCACTGCATCGTTGTAGGCCTGTCGGGCGAAGGCGATGCGGTTCTCCGTGGACGTGAGCTCCTCCGTGAGCTGCTGCATGTTCGCGCTGGCCTTGAGCTCCGGATACGCCTCGACCGTGACCAGCAGGCGTGACAGCGCACCGGACAGCTGGCCTTCCGCGCCGCCAAGCTGGGCAATGGCCGCGGCATCACCGGGCGCGGCCTTCGCGGCCCCCAGACCCGACACCGCGGCGTTGCGGGCCTGGATCACCGCTTCCAGCGTGCCCTTCTCATGCGCCATGTAGGCCTTGGCGGTCTCGACGAGGTTGGGAATGAGGTCGTGGCGCCGCGTGAGCTGGACGTCGATCTGCGCAAAGGCGTTGCGGAACGCATTCCGCCCGCCAACGAGGCCGTTGTAAGCCCCCACCAACCAGAACACGAACGCCGCGACGGCACCGATGACGATGATCAGGAAGAACAGCATCCGCGAACACTCCTTGAACGAGAGGGGGCGCGCCAAAGCGCTAGAATCGACGCAGTTCCAGCATACGTCGCCCATGCGTCCCCGCAAGCTTCTCCTGTCGCTCCTGATCGCGATCCTCACCGTTCCGGCCCTGGCGACGACCCCCGCCTCACCGGCAGCCGCCCGGCTGTCGACGCCGGCGCCCACGACGATCCCCGCCGACGAGGCCACGGTGGCCAAGGCCACGGCGGACGTCGACGCGCTGGCACAGGCGATCATCGGCCGCGGCGTGCCGGGCGTGGCCGTGGCCGTGGTCCACGGCGACCGGACGCGACTCGCCCGCGGCTATGGCCGAACCGGCGGTGGCAACGGCGAGCGCATCGACGAGCGCACGGTGTTCCGCATCGCCTCGCTCTCCAAGGGCTTCGCCGGCACCCTGGCCGGCCTGCTGGTGGAGGACGGCGCCCTGCGCTGGGACATGCCGCTCGACCAGCAACTGCCCACGTTCCAGCTCGCCGATGCCGCCGGATCGTCCCGCCTGACGGTGCGCGATGCGCTGGCCCACCGGATGGGCCTGAAGTACCACACCTACGATCGCGACCTCGAAGGCGACACGCCCTATCCGCTGCTGGCGGCTCGCTTGAACCAGGCGCCGCTGCTCTGCGCACCGGGAGAGTGCTTCGGCTACCAGAACGTCGCCTTCAGCCTGATCGGCGACGTGGTGTTCGCGGTGACGGGCGACTTCTACACCCGCCAGGTCGAGCTCCGGCTGTTCGCCCCGCTCGGCATGGAGGACGCCACGTTCGGCCGCGATGGACTCGAGGGCAGCGATCGCTGGGCGCGCCCCCATGTGCGCGCCGGTCGCGGCTGGACCGCGGTACGGCCCCGCGAGAACTACTACCGCGTTCCGCCGGCCGCCGGGATCAACGCCTCGATCACCGACATGGCGATCTGGGCGAAGGCGCAGCTCGGCCATCGGCCAGAGGTGCTGTCGCGCGCGATGCTGGAGGATCTGCACGCACCGCTGGTGCGGACCCCCGACCAGCTTTCGGGCTCCCCTTGGCGCCGCACGCGACTGCGCGACGCCCACTACGGCACCGGCTGGCGCGTGTTCGATTACGACGGCGAGCCGCTCGTGTACCACGCGGGCGCCGTGCAGGGGTACCGCGGGATGATCGGCCTGCTGCCACGCCGAGACGTCGGCATCGTCGTGCTGTGGAACAGCGAATCGGCCCTGCCCTCCGGGCTCATGCCCACCTTCATCGACACCATCCTCGGGAAGCCCGACGGCGAATGGGTCGATCTGGTCAACGGCCGCTGATCGCGCACCGGGCGAACCCTTTCCATGGCGTGAGCCGCGCGTCGACCTCCGCCAGAAAAAGCTAACGCCCCTTTCGGGGCGTTATGGCCTTTGCAAAGTCCCCCGGCCGCCTGGGCAACGGACCGGGGGTTATTACAGCAATCGGGTACGGCTTTGGCTTACATCGCCGCGACGGGCGCGGCCGGAGCCGGAGCGGCCTTCGGGGCCGACTTCTTCTTGGGAGCAGCCTTCTTCTTCGCAGCCTTCTTCGGGGCAGCCTTCTTGGCGGCCTTCTTCGGGGCGGCCTTCTTCTTCGCAGCCTTCTTGGCGGCCTTCTTCGGGGCAGCCTTCTTCACGGCCTTCTTGGCGGCCTTCTTGGCGGCCTTCTTCGGGGCGGCCTTCTTGGCGGCCTTCTTCAC